>ERZ1026916.29-NODE-29-length-110870-cov-15.291477_pt1 | contig 110870 bp, 116 predicted proteins | sample MGYA00519465_ERZ1026916 | MGnify/ENA primary metagenome ERZ1026916 (study PRJEB26926, sample SAMN06164880) | human gut metagenome | biome: ENVO:00009003; feature: ENVO:2100002; material: ENVO:00002003 | host: Homo sapiens | place: USA | collected 2012 ... | reverse complement strand
CTTCGTCGCGTCAATCCGTTCCACGAATTCTTTGACGTTTTCTGCTTTTTTCATCTTTGTTTCTCCCTTGTTGCAGTTCTCTGTTTTGGTGCCTTCAATTTGCCTTGTCTTGTTTAACCCGTTAAATGTTGCTTAAGTCAGGCAGCGCCGGCGCACAGAGCTGCAAATAGGCGAAAAGCCAAGACGTCAAAGCAAGCGCGGCTACCGGTACAGCCACTTTCTCAAACGGAAAGTGCGCATGTCCGCCGTTTTTGCGTTTCATCCACTGATAAAACGCCGAAGAATAATGCAGAACCAGTGCGCCACAGATTGTCGCAAACAAAAATGGGTCAATATACAAAAACAAAATCGGCTTCGGCGTATAAACCAGATGCGAAATATAAATAAAGCCGATCATTGCCACCGAAGCAGCCAGAATCGTAAAGTCCCGCCCCGGAAAGTTCCAGCCTTTCTTATCCATCCACTTCAGCGTCCAATAGCCGAGCAAAAGCAGAAACGCTCCCGACCAGACGCCGACAACCCCGTCGTCAACGCCCATGCGCCGGGCAATCTCCAGTGAAGCGCCGACAGCCACCGTACAAACGGCGCAAGCCGGGTTTGCAAACGCTTTGGTTCCCGCCGCCGTTAATAATAAAATCAGGAATGCCAACATCTTTTTCCCCTATAAACTAAACCTTTTCCCAATATCTATGATATATAGGCAAAGTCAAATATTTTTTAAGACTTATAAGCCCAAAATAAACATCGCGGATAGTTCGGCAAGCCTCTGTCGCAGCAAGCGGAACGTGCCCGCCTTATTGTTCCGTCCGGTTTTTTGTCGCCAGAAACTGCCAGAATATGTCCGTCCTGTAGTTCTTTGCCGTAAACTGATGGTTCGCGCTCCACCCAAAGACAGGCATCCGGACAAAGGGTTTGTTCAGAGTGTAAATTTCATCGGCAGTCAGCGCAAGGCGTCCGGCTTTTCGGGTATAATGAATGCCGCGGTAGAATTCCGTAAGCGGCGTTGCGCTGCCGACAGCCAGAAGCAGAATTAGCAGCACGCCGGAGATAATGCCTCGCCGGTTATGAAAACAATGTAGAAGAAAACGGATAACGTATACGCTTAAGATGATAAGAGCCGGAATTGAAGCCCGCATACAAAAATTGTTCTGTTCGTCAAGCCGGAAAAAAGGGATAAGGCAGAGCGACAGGACGGCAGTTGTAAAAAACACGCTGCGGCAGTAACTCGGTGCCAAGATTGCAGCATAAAGCAAAAATTCCAAAATCATAAAGATAATCAGCCGCAGCGGGGTTGTGTAGTCAAAAACATACCATAGCTTGTCCATTCCCTCGGTATTGGTCATAAAATAGAGCACCAAAAGCGGCAGCAGCCAGAAAACGCCGACGATATTGGGAACGGAGAAGATTTCTTCGGCGATAAACCGCTTTCTGCATTTGCTTTGCAACAGTTCTTTTCCGGCATAGGCAACCATAAAAATACCGATTCCTGCCGCCGGATAGGGGGCAAAAAACAACGCCAGAGCAATCAAAAAGCCGAAATGGCGGATATTGCGCCCGTTGAAGATAAGAAGCGTCAGCAGTGCGGTCGGGATAAACTGGTTAAAGACCCAGAACATTCCGGTAGAAAAGGAAGAATATTGGATAAACGTCGCCCACCAGTCAAGGTGATAGGCAAAAGGCTGCGGCTGCGTCCGGAAAAAGATAATGCCAATAATGTCCAGCCCCGAAAATAAAACGAAAGCCAATGCTGCGGCCAAAACCTGTTTCCGGCCGCGTGCTTTGGCTGCTGCTGCCAGCAGCATAAAAATCAAAGCTGTTCCGATAACCGCATAAATGTATAAATATATATTTGCCGCCAAAAAATTGATATAGGCGTTTTGTATCAGTGGAGCGCTGAGCTTTGCAAGAGCGGCCGGAACCAGCCAAAACCCCATATAATAGACCAGTGGTGTATCTGCTTTGTCATAAAAAACCGGCCAGTCGTAACTGATTAAATCCCGAAAAACCGCATTACGGAAATGGTAATCGAACGACTGGTAATAGAAATAGCCGATTCCGGCAAAAAAACACCATCCGGCAGCCAGTGCCAGCAGTCCGAGCGCAGTTCCTCTGCCGATTCCAAAGGGAGAGGGGATGTTTACCGCTTCGTCAGCGGAAATGCCGGCATTCGTTTTACAGGAAATGTCTGCAGATGTCTGGGTGGAAGCGTCAAGATGCGTCTGACAGGAAATGCCGGTGTACATTTTGTAAAAAGCCGTTGCTGTCAGCAGCAGAAACAAAGCCGCCCAGCCGCCGTCCAGCCAGCCGCCGAGAAAAATAAACAGCGGCAGGGACAGATAGATGCAGGCTGCTTTGTAAAGCGCAGCCGGGCCAATCTCTTGCCTGCGGGGCTGAGCCGGATTTTTTTCGAAATTTTGAGGCGCGGCAGAAGTTACGGCAGCTGTTTTTACAGCTTTGCTGCCGCTTGTCATCTGCCGCTTTTCCCCTGCCATCATCCGTACCCCCTGCATTGGCCAGGCTATGCGCCAGCCTTGCCGCCGGCAGTTTTCTTTTCCTTAAACAGCGACAGGATAATGCTGCCGAAAAGCAGGGAAAACGTAACAGTCAGCGAATGCCATGTTTCAAGCTCGATGCCTATTTTCGGCAGGAATATCTTAAGCCCGATGAAAATCAGGACGATAGACAGTGCCTGTTTGAGATAGACAAACCGGTGCACCGCGGCTTCCAGTAGAAAATACAGTGCCCGAAGCCCTAAAATGGCGAAAATGTTGCTGGTATAGACGATGAATACGTCATCGGTCAGAAGGAATATCGCCGGAATGCTGTCCAAGGCAAAAACAACGTCCATCAGCTCAATTGTAATCAGGGCAAAAAACAGCGGCGTAATATAATGTTTGCCGTTTTTGCGGGTAACAAAATGCGGCCCGTCGATCTCGTGCGTAACCGGAAAATACTTTTCCACAAAGCGGTAAACGGCGCTGTTTTTAATATTGTCTTCATCGTTTTCGGTTTCTTTTTTGGCGCTGTGCAAAGCCATTTTAACGCCTGTATAAACCAGAAATGCCGAAAAGACGTATAAAACCCAGTGGAAGTTTTTAATCAGCGCTTCGCCGACGCCGATAAGCAGAGCCCGCATAACAATCGCGCCGAGAATGCCCCAGAACAAGACGCGGTGCTGGTAAATGCGCGGAACGCCGATGCTGGTAAAGATAATCGACATCACGAAGATATTGTCCATTGACAGGCTCTTCTCGACCAAAAAGCCGGTAAAATATTCCATAGCCTTATTAGTGCCTTCTTCATACCAGACAAAAACGCCGAACAGAAGCCCCGCGCCGATATAGGCGATGCAGACCCAAAGCGTATGCGCAAAACTGGGAACTTCATTTTTGCGGTTAAAGACACATAAGTCCAGAAACAGCAGAACCACAACCGCAATTCCGAAGCAGACCCACATCAGTTCCTGCGACAAAACCGCGTGGTGAGTGAAAAGATATTGTATTTTTTCTAACATAATTCAAATTCCGTTACATTGTTATCCGTTACATTATAATAAAACATTGCCGTGCTGAATTGGGCGTTATGGCTTGCAGCGCAACACAGCCGACGACTCCGGTTGTCCGGGAACTGGTTTGTGCCGCCGGCTTAAATCTCCAGATTCCATACCGTGCGGATAATCTCCTCTATATCCGTGTATTCCGGCACCCAGCCGAGAATTTCCCCGGCTCTGTCCGCCTTTGCCGTCAAAACGGCTGGATCTCCGGCGCGGCGCGGCGCATAGTCATAGTTCAGCTTTCTGCCGATGACCTTTTCCGCCGCATCGACAATTTCTTTGACGCTGGTTCCCTTGCCCGTGCCGAGGTTGACTGCAAAAGACTCTCCGCCGCACATCAGTTTCTTCAGCGCCAGCGTATGCGCCCGCGCCAGGTCGGAAACATGAACATAATCCCGGATGCAGGTTCCGTCCGGCGTATCGTAATCGTTGCCGAAAATTGAAAACTTTTCCCGTTTTCCGGTTGCGGCTTCCATAATAATCGGCATCAGGTTCTGCGGGTTTCTTTCTTTCCCGGTAATGGACTTGTCCGCGGCATACCCCACGGCGTTAAAATAGCGCAGCGCCGCGTAATTGAGTTTGCCGAGCCGGGCATACCAGCGCATATTTTCCTCAATGGCGACTTTGGTGTAGCCGTAATAATTGATGGGGGCAATCCGGTGGTCCTCATCGATGGGAACATACTCCGGCATGCCGTAAACCGCCGCCGACGACGAAAAGACGATGTGCTTTACGCCGTTTTCGGCCATTGCGTTGAGAATGTTGATTGAACCGGAAATATTGTTTTCGGCATACAGCTCAGGTTTGACCATCGATTCGCCGACGGCTTTCTTTGCCGCCAGATGCACCACGCCGTCAATTTCCTGCCGCATCGCCGCGTTCAAGGCCGCCTTATCCAGAATATTTCCCTCGATAAATGCTGCGCCGGGAAGAATATTTTTCCTGTCGCCGCTGGAAAGGTCGTCAAAGACCGCAACCTCAAAACCGTCTTCCAACAGTTGCTTTTGCACGTGGCTGCCGATATAGCCGGCGCCGCCCGCAACTAAAATTCTGTGTTTCACTTTCTTCTCCTAAAACAGAAAACTGACTTCTTGTAGCATTAAGCTCCTTAAAATAAAAGAGGATAGCCGGTTTATCCACATATCCACAGCGGTTTTGCGTTTATGCGTGCATTTCTCGTCGCTTTGTTTCATAACCCATAACAGGGGAACGGCGCCGCAACGCCGGAAGGTACCCGGGATAAAGGCATAAAAGAAGGATTCATATAACCATGGAAGAACTGGACGTAACGCGCCTGCCGCGCAACATAGAGGCCGAACAGGCTTTGCTCGGCGCGCTTTTGGCAAATAACAAGGCTTATGAAAAAGTGTCGGAATTTCTCCGTGCCGAACACTTCTCCGATCCGATTCACGTCAAGGTTTTTGACGTTATGGCGCGCCTGATTCAAAAAGGGCACGTTGCCGACGTCATCACGCTGAAAAACTATTTTGAGCAGGAAGGCACCTTAAACGACGTCGGCGGTATCGCTTATCTGATAAAGCTTTCCGAGTCCTCTTCTCCGTTGACCAACGTGGAATATTATGCCCAGTTCGTCTATGACAAATATCTGCGCCGTGAGCTGATTTCCACCGGTTACGACATTGCCAGCGAAGCGATGAGCGAAACGCTGGACGAAACGACCGCCGCCCAGATAGAAAAAGCGGAAAAAAGGCTGTTTGATCTGGCAATGCACGGCGACGGGCAGAAAGGCTTTCAGGATTTCGGTACCACGCTGAATTCGACCCTGCAGATGATTCAAAAAGCTTACGAAAAGGAAGGCAAAGTGTCGGGCCTGTCCACCGGGTTGAACGACTTGGACTACCGTATGGGCGGTTTGAACGATTCTGACCTGATAATTCTTGCCGGCCGTCCGGCGATGGGTAAGTCGGCGCTGGCGATGAATATCGCCTATAATGTTGCCGAGTTTATGCGCAATAACGACAAGATGGATCCGCACGACAAAGGCGTGGCGATATTTTCGCTGGAAATGTCTGCCGAACAGCTGGCAGCGCGTATCCTTTCCAGCATAACCGATACGCCGGGGCACAAGCTTCGTACCGGCGATATGGAACTGGGCGAGTTTAACCGCATTGCAACTGCTGTTCGCGAATATCAGAAGCTGCCGTTGTATATTGACGATACGCCCGGTATCAATATCAATACGATTCGTACCCGCGCCCGCCGTCTGAAACGCACCAACGGCCTCGGCCTGATAGTGATTGACTATATTCAGCTCATCAGCGGTTCAGGCGACAAGAAGAGCGAAGGCAACCGTGTGCAGGAGGTTTCCGAAATCTCTCGCGGCCTGAAAATTCTTGCCAAGGAATTGAAAGTTCCGGTTATTGCCCTTTCCCAGTTGAACCGCGGCCTGGAACAGCGTGATGACAAGCGGCCGTTAATGTCCGACTTGCGTGAATCCGGGTCTATTGAGCAAGATGCCGATATCGTGATGTTTGTTTTCCGCGAAAATTATTACATTCACAACGCCGAACCGAAACGCAATACCGGCGAAACCGACGAACATTTTGCCAAACGCACCGAAGAATGGCAGCAGCGCGACCGTGAAACCGCCAACCTCGGCGAGGTGATAATCGGCAAGCACCGCCACGGCTCCACCGGAACCGTCAAGCTGTTCTGGAACGGCGAATACGCGCGTTTCAGCAACCTGTCGCCGGATGACCGGCTGCCGGAACGAAGGGGATAGGAAGATGAAAAAATATTCTCCGTCCGAATGGGAAAATATCTGCCGCCGTTGTGGCAAATGCTGCCTGATAAAGCTTGAAGACGAAGACACCGGCGGCATTTACTATACAGATGTCGTCTGCCGCTATTTTGACGAAGAAAAGATGTGCTGCTCGGTATATGACAAACGCTGTGAACTCGTGCCTTCCTGCCTCAGACTGTCGCCGGACAATGTGGACAAACTGGCATGGATGCCGAAGACCTGCGCCTACCGCGAGTTGTTTGAAAAAGCGCCGTCCCCGGTCAAAACCACGATAAAGGGGCGTGTCGTCAGCGAAACAGAAGTGTCTGAAGACGAATTGGAAGACCATATTGTCGAGTGGGACGATTTGTAATTTTCGTCATCGGTATTTTCGTCGTCGCTTTCCCATAGCAATTCTCTAATACCGGAATTTCCGTAAAGCCCGGACAGTTTTCGTGATATTGGCTGTTGCTTTCCCGTTCTTCTACCGCAGAGATTCGTGTCGTTGCCGTGCTCTCGCCAATAGCGGCGATAAAACTTCTTTTTTCAAAATTTCCGTGGCTTCGTTGTTAAAATAGTATTCTGTCCCGTTCGTCGTGTATGCGCCGTTTTTGCGGTAAGAAAATTTAAAATGGTGCAGGCTGAGAAGTTTTTGCATTTGCGGATAATTTTTTTCCGCAATACTGAGCAGAGGCTTGTCCGTCTGCAAAACCTCAAGGCTCTCTTGCATCAGTTTTCCGGCAATGCCGCGTCCCCGGCAGTCTTGCCTGACAAACAGGCAGCAGATTTTCTTTTCTTCCGCCGTTTTTTTGAGCAGTATTGTGCCGGCAAGCCGTCCCGTTTCGTCTTTTGCGGCAATTATTATTCTGCTGCCGTCTTTAAGGCCGGGGAAAAATTTTTCCTCCAGCCATTTGCCGTATTCGGGATAAGTTTTTCTTACCGGCCGGGTAAGCTCGACGATTTCCTTGCACAGCGGCAAATCGTCGGCGGCATTATGAACGGTTTGTATTTTATAATCCATATTATTCCCTTTACAACAGCATACAGTTTGAATAGTATACCGAAAGATTTAAATAGAATCAAGGAATAACTGATGCATAGACTAAAGGTAAAGGAAAAATATTACAATCTGCTGAAATCAGGAAAAAAGGATATAGAACTCCGCCTGTACGACGATAAGCGCAAGCTGATACAAATCGGCGATATGATTGAGTTTGCCAATTTCTCCGACAGCAGAAACACATTTTGCGCTGAGGTTGTCGCTCTTCATCGCGCCGCAGATTTCGCCACGCTCTGCCAAAAGATAGACTGCCGCCGTGCGGGAATGGAAAGCCCTGAAGAATTGATAAAAGTTTTGGCGGAATTTTATCCGGCAGAACGTCAGAAAGAGTTTGGCGTTGTCGGCATAGAGGTTAAGTGGGAGGAATAAAGTTCGCCATGTCGGAAGAATACTGCCTTGAAGAAGAATATGACCCGGAGAGCCGTTTTGCCGATTTGTCGGACGTAGAACCGGAATTCTGGTGCAAAAAACCGCTGGAACAGATGTCCCGCCGCGAATGGGAACTTTTATGCGACGGCTGCGGCAAGTGCTGCCTGAATAAATTGGAAATCAAAGGAAAGATTTGTTTTACAAACACTTACTGCCGTTTTTTGGATACGGAAAGCTGTTTATGTAAAATTTATGCGCATCGTTTTCAAAAAGTTAACGATTGTCGTGATATAGATATCTCTGCGATTCGAGAGAAACCCCGCTGGCTCCCGAAAACCTGCGCTTATGTGCTGCTGGATGAGGGAAAGCCTTTGCCTGCCTGGCATCCGCTCATAACCGGGCGTGCTGCGTCCGTGCATGAAGCCGGCGTTTCTCTTCAGGGAAGAAAACTAATAAACGAATCTGAGGTAACCGACTATGAAAATTACATTGTTGAGTGGAAAGACCTTTGACATCAATGCCGATTTGGGTTTTGATATGAAAGTCGTTCATTCGGGACGGTCGCGCCGTCTGACGCTCCGCATTGATAAAAAAGACCGTATGGCCGTTCTGACGATTCCGAAGTACTGTTCGCGCAAAAAGGCGGTGTCGTTTGTGGAAAGCCATCAGGACTGGGTACGCGATAACTTGAGCAAAATCCCGGAGCTGAAGTTTTTCAAAAACCACGATGTCATCAGCCTTTTCGGCCGGGAATATACGATTGAACACAGTCCCGTGCGCGGCAGTACCCGTTTGGATAAAAAAAACAAAATTCTTTATGTTTCCGGCGGGATTGAATTTCTGCACCGCCGCGTCAAGGACTTTATTAAAAAGCTGGCGCTGGAAGAGTTTACCGCCCGTTCTGCAGCCGTTGCGGATAAAATCGGCAAAACCGTGCATAACGTCTGCATAAAGGATACGAAATCCCGCTGGGCAAGCTGTTCCACGCTGAATAATATCAATTACAGCTGGCGTCTGGCGCTGGCGCCGGAATTTGTCATCCGCTATATCGTGGCGCATGAAGTTTCGCATCTGAAGCATCAGGATCATTCGCCGTATTTCTGGGCGTTGGTAGAATTTCTGGAAGATGATGCCTCCCGCGGCCGCGAATGGCTGACGGAAAACGGGCATTTGCTTTATACTTATAAATAGCCGTGCTTTATTGGATTTGTTTAAGGTTGGTGCATAAATAAATACACGCGTAAATACTCTGTTGGCAATGTAGCAAAATGAACTGTACGCAAAACAGTCCTCGGCTGTCGGGAATAAAAGGTTTGAATCGCCTGACCGGTATCTCTTGCTAAATTGTCAGCCCGGCAAGAGGAACCGGGGACGCCTTATTTTATTTTAATAATTTCCTAATCGGCTTTTGATGCTGGTGCCGGAATTCGTCATTGTTATATTTGTAAATAAGCATTGACTAATCCGTACGTCAGCGATATCCTGAAACCGAATAAAAGAAAAGGGTAGAATATGCGCCGGATTTTATTGGTAATGGTTTTGTTGCTATTGTCATCCTGCCATTTGAAACAGGATGAAACATTCGTCAATCCCGTGTTTTACGGCAAGATGGAGTCACTAAACGACCTGTGGGACGTAACCATAACCCCGACGACGTTTGATATGGATAACCGCCACGGTGCCACTTGGCACGAAGACTGCGAAATGTGGAAGAATGAGCCCGATGAGGTGGTGTTGCGCTGCACGCATCAGCTGAACAAAGAACAGCTGGAAATGCAAGCTATGCGAAAACCGAAAAATCCTAAAACAGAAGAACACAATACTTATGTTATGAAAATCCGCCCGCCAGAGGAGCAAATATATAAAGGTAGAACCCGTATAATCATTTACTCATATTACGAAGATGAAACAAACCCGGAGTTTGCCTCCAAACGCGGTTATCATATCCGCACTCCGGAAACCGGAGCGCGGATAAAACGGTAAAACGTTACCAGTGCCAGCCGTTTTCGGCCGGAATAGCCTTGATGCGTTCTTTGGCCCATTGGTTGCGTTTTTTCTGTATTTTTAATCGGTTAACATTGTGATAAATTTTAGTCAGATTTTTCTCACGTATCCCGTTTCTCAAGTTAGGCCATCTTGTCTGGGAAACTGCGCCGGTATTATAGCGAATGTCTAACAGCACTTCTTTAAGCGGATAAGGAAGGCTGTCAAACCTGTCTATTCCTTCGCGCAATTTTTTTAAATCATTTTGCAAATGCTCGTTCATCCGTTGAAGTGCGAATGCTTCGGATACTTGTAGTATGCTTTCATCCTTATAATAACCGGCACCATATTTTTGCCCGAATTTCTCTTGCCTTTTCAGATCTTGAAAATGGTTATAAGCCGCTTGTTTTTCTGCGTCGGTTGCCGGGCGTTTGTTGTCAACCAGCCAGTCTACCGCTTTAAAAGTCGTTTCGTCATCAACCAAAGCCCCAACGCCGGTTGTAATTTTCCCTTTGGTATCCAGATAAATATGCGGAACAAGTCCTTCAAAATCAGGGTCTTTCAACCTCTCCGCCGCTTTCCGCAGCAGCCGCTCGTCGGATGTATCGTTGTTCGCGGTATGCCTGCCATCGCTTTGCGTCGCCGACAGGGCGTTTTCGGCAATCCGGTAGGTCCCTTTGGCTTCGTTAAGATAGGGCTTGATAAAGTCATATTCTATCGAGTCCTTAAAATCCATATCGTCTCCGTTTAAAGGCCATCCGTATTTATTAATCAGCGCCTGTATGCGTTCATGCTTGTCAGATTTGAAGTTTTCTATGGCGTCTGCCCATACGTCAAAATCAGGTTCGGTCAAACTCATGCGTATCTCCTGTCATAAAAATAGCCGCACAGATGTACGGCTTGTGGTTAAATAAAAAAGCCGCGCAAAAGCACGGCTCAAACGTTAAAACAAAAAAAGCTCCCGCAGGAGCTTAATCGAATGGGAAACCCCATTGTCAACGAATAATAAATCCCCTCTGACACTAAGTCAATACTTTTTCCGGGGCAATGAAAAATAAATTTACAGTCCGTTGTTCTCTTTGGTCGGCTGAATCGGCATATATCCGACGCCGCCGAAGTATTTTTCCATAAAGGTTTCTTCGCTGCCCATAACCGGCGTTTCGTCTTTGGAAATAGCGATATTTCGCCCGTTTTCTTTCGTCAGCTGTACGACTTTCTCCACCTTGCCGTCGTGATTGAATTCAATGGCGACGACATTGCGATCCAGTTCTTCCGGTTCAAAAAAGGCCATGCGTTCCATGGTTGAGTTCATATAAATCCAAGTACGGTGGTCAAGGCTTGAAATCACGCTCGGCGACCCCATAATTTTTCTGACTTCGCTTTGCGGCATACCGCGCTTGACCTGCATAATATCGTCCTTCGTCGGCATATTTCCTTCCGTCTGAATAAAATATTCATTGGAGCAGGCGCCCAGCATCATCAAAGCCGCTGCCGTTGAAAAAAATACTTTGTTTATTGACATTGCGATATCCTTACAATTATATATTGAACTATATAAGCCTATAACACAAGGAAAAAAGGAATGCAAAAAGATTTTTCGTATCCGCTGCAAATTGATGAGCTTAACCAGGGGGAACAAAGCTACATGCTAAGGGCAGACAAGGCTCAGCTTGAAACGCTGAAGGAAATTCTTCAGGTTCCGGCTGTGAATTATTTTGAAGCGGATATAAAACTGAAGTTTCAGAAAAAACGCGGCATTCTGGATGTAAGCGGGCAGGTGCGCGCCGGTTTGGGGCTGATAAGCGTTATTTCGCTGGAACCGTTTGATCGGGCTTATAAAACGGATTTTGCCCTGACGTTTGATACCAATGCGACTTATGAACAGATTCGCGAACTGGACGAAGATATAGAGGCAGACATCCCCGATATCGTTATCGGCGGCCGGATAGATTTGGGCGATATTGCGATTGAGCAGCTGGCTCTGGTGATGGAAGACCATCCCCGGCAGGACGGCGAAGAATTTTCCCCGCTGATAGAAGACGATGCGCCGCTGCGCGAGAACCCTTTTGCAATTCTTTCCAAATTAAAAAAATAGCCGGGCGGCACTTTTGGCGGTCGATAAAACTGAGGAGATATCCTGTTATCAAGAGGAGGGCTGCTGCAAAACCTCGTATTTCTATGCCTTTCCCGCAAAAAGCGGAAAATATATAAAAAAAACTCTTGCCAAATACATTTTTTTTATATAAAAGCTAATCCAGCAACCCTTGTGTTAATCCGGGAACGGGTTCGCAGGAGTTATTTCGTGTCAAATAATTTTAATTAAAAGAGTTTAAAGAAATGGCTACACCAAAGAAAAAAACATCGCAATCCCGCCGCAATATGCGTCGTTCTCATGATGCTTTGACGCCTAATGCGTATCATGAATGCCCGAACTGCGGCGAATTGAAGAGACCTCATAACGTATGCCCGAAATGCGGACAGTATGACGGTAAAGAAGTTATTGCTCAGAAAAAAGAAGAAGAGTAATTAACTGGCTGATTAATTTTATTTATTTTTATGGAGCAGGTTTTGTCTGAGAGTAATCTGGTCATATCAATAGATGCTATGGGGGGGGATAATTCCCCCAAAGTAGTAATAGAAGGTTTGGCTCTGGCACACAAAAGAAATCCGGATATCCGCTTTCTGGTGTATGGGGACGAGCCGAAAGTAACGGCGGAAATTGCAAAATTTCCGGCATTGAAAGAGGTTTGTCAGATTTTTCATACAGAAGAATTTGTTCATAACGAAGATAAGCCGTCACACGTTATCCGTAACCGCGAAACCAGTATGTACAAAGCTGTCGAAGCCGTAAAAAACGGTCAGGCGATGGCTGTGGTTTCTGCCGGCAATACGGGAGCGTTGATGGCTATTTCCAAATTGTTGCTCAAAACGATACAGAAAATACATCGTCCCGCTATTGTCAGCATTATGCCGCATGTCAACGGGCGTTATGTTATGCTGGATTTGGGGGCCAATACCGATTGCGACGGTATCAATCTTGCCGAGTTCGCGATTATGGGCAACATTTTTGCCAAATATGCTCTGGGAATAGAACACCCCAGAGTCGCGCTGATGAATATCGGTGCTGAAGAAATGAAGGGCAAGGGGGAAATCCACGTTGCCGCCCATATCATCAAAAATACGCACCTTAACTTGAATTTTATCGGTTATATCGAACCGCACGAAATTCCGAATGACAAGGCGGACGTTGTTGTTGCCGACGGCTTTTCTGGCAATATCGCGCTGAAATCGGTTGAAGGAACCTGCCATTTGATTATGCATCTCCTCAAAAAGTCGGTAAAGCAGTCTTTCTTTGCCAAACTCGGACTGCCGTTTATGTTCGGGGCTATGCGGAAAATGAAAAAGACCATGGATCCCCGGCTTTATAACGGGGCTATGTTTGTCGGCTTAAACGGCCTGTCGGTCAAAAGCCATGGCGGAACCGATGCGTTCGGTTTTTCCATTGCGGTAGAAAATGCCGCCCGCCTCGTCCGTAAAGATTTTGTCGGCTCTATCCGCCGCGAATTGGAAAATATTGATTTGGATGAACTTTCACAGGAAGCTTGCTATGAAGTGTACTAGAACCGAGATTATTGGCTGCGGGCATTATCTGCCGGCCAAAGTGCTGACTAATGACGATTTGTCAAAAATGGTAGATACCAATGACGAATGGATAAGCACCCGTACCGGGATTCGCTCGCGTCATGTCGTTGCCGAAGGCGAACTGACTTCGGATATGGCAATGCACGCGGTTGAAATGGCAATGCAAAATGCCGGCGTAACCGCTGCGGATTTGGATTTGGTTGTTGTCGCGACATTGACACCGGATAACACGACGCCGTCGGTAGCGGCTCGCATTGCCGGCCGTCTCGGCGTAAAAGTCGGTACGCCCGCTTTTGATATCGGCGCGGCTTGTTCCGGCTTTGTGTATGCAATGACAATGGTTGATAATATGATTCGCCTTGGTCAGATAAAGACTGCCGCCGTTATTGGCGTAGAGAGCCTCTCCAAAGTAACCGACTGGACAGACCGCAATACCTGCGTTTTGTTTGGCGACGGCGCCGGTGCGGTAATCGTGCGCGCGGCTGAAGGCGAGGGGACGTCGGACGATACGGGCGTTTTAGCAACCAAGCTGTATGCAGACGGTACCCAGTATGAAAATTTATATACGACAGGCGGCATTTCCGCTACCCAGACTCCGGGATATATCCGTATGAACGGCAAAGAGGTATTTAAGTTTGCCGTCGGCGCTATGTGCGAAGCCTGCAATAATGTTTTGGAGCAGGCAGGCGTTTCTGCCGACAAGGTGGACTGGCTGCTGCCGCATCAGGCGAATATCCGCATTATATCCAGCGTCGGGCAGAAACTTGACATTCCGACCGAAAAAGTGATTGTTACCGTAGACCATCACGGCAACACCTCGGCGGCATCGATTCCTTTGGCATTGTCCGAGTCTGTGGAAAACGGCAGGATTAAAAAAGGCGATTTGGTACTGATTCCGGCTATGGGCGCCGGTTTTACCTGGGGCGGACTTTTGGTAAGGTTTTGATAATAATCTGAAAAATTAATCTGTATAATTTCACGGAAGTATTGAATTGTACTTTTGCGGGGATTATGCTCTAAACATAAACAGAACGATAATTATTTATTTTTAGGAAAGGTGAAAAATGACAACTGTAACTCGTGCCGATATCGCAGAAACGATTTGTACAGAAATTGGTTTGTCCCGCAAAGATGCCGGAGATATCTTGGATATGGTCATTGATGAGATAAAAGGCGAGCTGATTGCCGGCCGCGATGTCAAAATCTCGTCATTCGGCTCATTTTTGCTGAAACGTAAAAATGCCCGCATCGGCCGCAATCCGAAAACCGGCGTAGAAGCGGAAATTACGCCGCGTACGGTTATATCTTTCCGTCCGTCGCAGAATTTGAAGATGGCTGTAAACAAATAAGATGCCGCATTGCTGATAAATTCGGCGTCGATAAAATGTAACCCGGTCGATAAAAGGCTGCATTGCCATAAAACGGGTTGCAAGGTCGAAAATTCGGCGTATTAGAGATACTTAACCGGGACGGTTCAACTGAAATGTCAATGTTGCCGTCCTTTTTTAACGGGAACTTTTGTTAACGGAAGGGGTGAAAATGGGAATCAATAAGTCAAAATCGGCATTTCGCAGTATTGCGGAAGTAACGGAAGATTTGGGTATCGCACCGCATGTTCTCCGCTTTTGGGAAACTAAGTTCAGCCAGATAAAGCCAATGAAAACCAAAAGCTCCCGCCGTTATTACCGCCCGGACGATGTTGAACTTCTGGCTCTTATAAAAGAACTCCTGTATGAACGGCGCTATACGATTGAAGGCGTGCAGAAACTGTTTAAAAACCGCAGCCTGAAAGATATTCTCGGTACCGAAATTCAAAAAGACTTCTTTGAAGATGACGAGCCTGCCGCGGAGCAGTCTTCGGCAGCAGAGGCCGTACAGGAGGTTGTGCGCGCTGCCGCCGCCGAACTGTCGGAAATCAGCCGTGAACTAAAGCAATTGGCTGCAGAATAAAATTGTAAAGTTTATGCAGCCAAAATCCCAATGATAAAATATCTCCTTCAAAAACAGGACGTAGGCTTTTATATCAAGAGGCTGATTGTGCGAACATAATAATTTGTTGACAACTCTCTGAAAAAATGATACGTTTTGTCCATAGAGAAAATAATTATGTAAACTATAAAATTATGAAAACAATTAAAGAACTTGAAAAAGAGATTATGCAGGCCAGAATAAAAGCTATTCTGAAGCAGTATCAAAACGGCGAATTTGCCAGAGAAGCAGAAATTATGCATGCTCGTATGAGTGTTGCCGATTCTGAGAAAGAAATTCCTCTGCGGGAAAAGTTATATCGGATTTTCGGCATTTTCGGCCGAAAAGACGAGTATTACGGCAGTTTTCCCCAAATATTGCAAGAAGAGCTGATAAAAGGCGATTATCTGAAACGCTTGGCTTGCCGTTTGTCCATATTTGCCGTATTTCTGCTGGGTATGGCGGAGATGTTTTTTAAGCTGGCAGAGACGAAAAGTATCGCCTTTTTTGTAGCGTCAAGTATAATATTTGGCGTAGGGATTGTTTTTTGGTGCCTGTCGGGAAAAACAGCGCGTTTATGGCTGAACCGTAAAATTACGGGGACGTTCCGGGTGCTGGCATTTTTCTTTTTCGTCTGGTCAGCGGCCGGACTGGTCTTAAAAGTGTATGCAGACGGGATTGTTGCCGTTTTAGGTGGGGAAGATGCCGTTTCTGCGGCCTTTGTGTTTCTGCTTATAATGATTGCGGTAGTGATATTATGGGTCGAAAAAGAAGCAATAAAAATCCTTGTAGTGTCTGTGGACAACTACTATGACATTCGCATTGGCATTAAGCCCGGTACCGGAGGGTATCTGCTGATGTAGAAGGAAATCTTAAAAAACGCTTTCCCGGACAGGGAAAGCGTTTTGTGCATGGTTTTCTGCTGTTTGCAGGACATCATTCGGTGCGTTTGCTTTGCCCGGCAGATTATGCGAAAACGTTCGGCCTGCCGTGTATTAATCCGCAAAAACACTTTACAAACCGGAGCGGAAAAATTATCCTGACTGCGTATGGTTGCTTCAAAACCGGGTGAAACAGCAAAGGCGCCGCAGATGCAGACAAAACCGTTTGAAAAAATATTGATACCGCTATATCTGTTGGCTTGGCTGGCGCTTACGGTCAGCCTGGGGCTTAGCCACGAACCGTTTGCCGATGAGGCTCAGTCGTTTTTAATTGCGCGCGATACAGGAATAGCCGAGTTGTTGTCAACAACTGCGCGGACAGAAGGAACGCCTGTTTTATGGCACTTTTGGTTGAAATTGCTGCTGTTTGTCGGACTTCCGTATTCTCTGCTGTTTCTTGCTTCTGTACTGCCTGAGTTTGCCGCTGTTGTTTTGTTTGTCTGCAAAGCGCCGTTTTCTGCAGCGGTTCGTTACTTGTTTCCTCTGACGTACTATGTTTTTTATCAATATAATGTTGTTGCCCGCAGTTACAGCCTGCTGTTTTTGGGGATTGTCGCCGCGGCGCTGGCGTGGAAAAATCGGCAGTTTCATCCCTGGCGGTGCCTGCTGGCCTTAATCTTTCTCGGTTCAGTGTCTGCTCATGCGTTGGTTTTGTCTTGCTCTCTGGCAGTGTTGTGGCTGTGGGATGAATGTGCGGGACGCCGTGCCGTATCCGATAATGCGTTTCCGGCTGCCGGCTGCCGTTTTCGGGCAGATTTCGCCGTTTTTGCCGTTTTTGCCGTTTTCAGTGTCTGGATGCTGTGGCCGGAACCGTCAAACCAGTATGTCCGTAATTTTGCCGTCCAGCCGTTATTTATTTTACGCAACGTTTTTCGTCTGTTAACGACGGGAATAGTTGTTTCGGCATCTCCGCATCCGGAAAATCTCGTTGTTTTGTACATAGGCATTATGTATTTTCTCGCAGCCTGCGTCTGTCTGGCTCTGCATTTCCGACGTTATTTCTGGGCAATGCTGTTTCCTTGTATATCGTTTATGTGTATCGTTCCGTTTAAGCCTTGGCATGCCGGCATACTTATTTTTGCAGTTTTATTCGTCTTCTGGCAGAATGCTGAGCCCCAAAAATATTCCCGCTGCATAAAAGCTGGTATTGCCGTATTTTTTGCCGTCCAGCTGGTTTGGAGCGCTGCCGCGTTCACCCGCGACCGTAATGGGGCTTATTCTGCCGCTCCTGCCGTATATGCTTTTATGCAGGAGCAAAACATTGCCCCGCAGGATATGTTTTTACTGACGTTTAACACTGTGGCTCTGCATCCGTATTACAATCAAGCAGGCTATGGGGCTTGGAACTGGCGGAAAGACGGCTACTCCCGCAGGATAACGGAAAACGAACTGTTGCGCCGCCGCGCTTTTGTCGTTAATGGCGAATTTTATGCGGCTTATCGGGAAAAGCTGGAAAAAATCCGGCGCCGGGGCGGCTTTCAGCTGAAAGTTTTTCCGTCGCGGCACTTTTTTGCATTGCAGGATAAATCGGAAGATGAAACGTTTTATGTATATTACCGGAGGATGAATGGCAGAGGGTGAGAACATTGCGGCGCCTGATAAAACGTTCCGCGGCATAAAGCTGTTTTGGCTCGTATTTGCCGCATTGAATCTGGTGTTTTTGTATTATCAGGTTACATTCTTTATCGGCAACCACGATTGGGACTGGGTTAAAGGTACAACGCAGGTCTTGCGCTGGGATACCGGACTGTTTGAGGGGCGCTACGGCAAGTTTATTCTTAATTCGGCATTGTTTGGCGGTCAGGTATTTCCGTTGCTTAACACTTGGTTGGCGTTTGCCCTGCTGGCGGCCGGTACGGCGCTGCTTCCCGCATACTGGCGTCTTACCGTTACTTCTGCGCGGCTAGCGGCGGCACTGCTTCCGGCGCTGGCTCCGTTTATTCTCGGTTGGCTGTATTTCCCGATAAACATTCTTGGCAACTTTGCGGCGGTGCCGCTTGTCGTCGGCGGGCTTATGCTGGCGGAAAGGCCGGGATATGCCGCCAAAACCGTTGCCATTGTCTGCTTTTTGCTGGCACTCGGCATTTATCCCAGTGCGATGGAAATGATGTTTGTCTGTCTGGCTTTCCGCGGTATTTTACGGCTTTCGGGGCAGAAAAGGGAGCTTTTGCCGCCGTTGTCCTCCCGGCCTGCCGCAAATTTGCCGCAGCAACAGTCCGCCCCCGGTTCATCACAGCATCAATCTGCCTCAGGTTTATCTCCGCGCCAGTCCTTCTTCGCTTCGCCGCATCAATCCGCCTCTGACCCGTTGCCGTGGTTGTCATCGCTCGTTTTGCCGCTGGCAGTCGTTATTTTTTCTCTGATTTTGTTCAAAGTGTTGTTGGCACTGTTGGCAGCTGTCGGAATTCTGTATACCGGGCACTACAATGTACAGACGGCAGCACTGCCGGAACTCTTTTCTCGTTTGCTGCCGACGGCGGAACTTGTCTGGAACCAGCTATGGGCGACGCTTCCGTTCTTTCCCGCTGATTTGAAAATATGCGGATTTTTGCTCATTATAACAGCTGCCGGCGTTTCCGCTGCCTGCGCCTATGACAGGTGTCCAGTTGACAGAGCCTGCTATTCGGTTGATGGAGAAGTTAACCGGATTATCGGTCTTCGCTGCCCGGTTCGGGTCTTATGGCAAATAGCATTATGGCTTGTCGCCCTTGCCGCTACGGTGCTGAGCGCATTCCTTGCCGCAATGCCGGAAGAAGTTGCTTATATGCCGCGCGTCAATTTTTATGGATTGAATTTTCTGTATGCCGGTGCCGCCGCGGTTTTGCTTTCGGGTTTCCGCTGGCAGCGCAACATTGGGCTGGTACTGGCCGGACTGTTCCTGCTGTTGTCGGTAAGGCAGGATTTCTATGCGCAAAAAGTATGGCAGTTAGGCAAAACCGCCGAGGAAAGGCTGGTCGAGCGCGTGTCCGCCCAAATTGAAGCCGTTCGTCCGCATACGGCGCCGTTGACGCCGGTTGTTGCCGGAGAATTGCCGTTGCGCCCGCGCTATTATGCGGAAAAATATGCCGTTTCCGCACCGTATGTGCTGAATGCGCCTTTTGTTGTCCGCCATATTCCGTCCGGAATGTTCAACTTTTATGCCGTATCACCGCTGTTTTACGGCGGTTCGCAGATTTTTTCCCTGTCGCCTGAACTGCGCCGCTTCCTTGAAAATGCCGCATCGGCCTGGCCGGCGGAAAGTTCTCTCTTTGTTGATTCCGAATATGCCGTTATTTTGCTGACTCCGGCCGGCGCCGCCGCCATAAGGGCGCAGATGCCAAAATAGCTTTTCTGTTGCTTTTTTTCTGCTGCCCACTTGATTTTCTCCTTTTCGCCACACTACATAACACAATAAAGGAGAAAAAAGGATGAATATAGAAAAATATACCGTAAAAACTCAGGAAGCGGTTAAGGGTGCGATAGACCTTGCCGTCAGAAAAGGCAACCAGTTTGTAACCCCTCTGCACTTGCTGGGAACGATTTTGGATTTGAATGATCCGACTATGGAAAACCTGATAATCGAAAGCGGCGGCAATCTGCCGGTACTGAAATCCGGCGTTGCCTCAGAACTGGACAAGCTGCCGTCCGTATCCGGTGAAAACGTGCAGAGTTCGCTGTCGCAGGAATTGAGCCGCCTGCTGCTGGAGGCCGAAAGTTTTGCCGAAAAGAACAACGACAAGTTCGTAACGCTGGAACGCCTGTTGCAGGTTCTGGCACAGTCGGCAGGCAACAAAGCGTCCGAACTGCTGAAGTCTTCCGGCGTTAATCCGGTAAAGCTCAATCAGGCGGTCGCCGCATACCGCAAGGGGCGTTTGGCCGATTCCGAAACTGCGGAAGACACGTTTGAGAGTCTGAAAAAATTTACCATAGACCTGACCGCCCGCGCCAAAGAAGGCAAGCTTGACCCGGTTATCGGCCGTGATGCGGAAATCCGCCGCACCATACAGGTTTTGTCCCGCCGTACCAAAAACAATCCGGTGCTGATTGGTGAACCGGGCGTCGGCAAAACCGCGATTGTCGAGGGGCTGGCGATGCGTATCATTAACAACGATGTTCCCGAGAGCCTGCGGCACAAGCGTCTGCTTGCGCTGGATATGGGCGCGCTGATTGCCGGCGCCAAATACCGCGGCGAGTTTGAGGAACGCCTGAAATCGGTCTTAAAAGAAGTAGAAGAGGCTGCCGGAAGCATAATCCTCTTTATCGACGAAATGCACACGATTGTCGGCGCCGGAGCCAACGAAGGTTCGATGGACGCGTCCAACCTCTTAAAACCGGCGTTGGCAAGGGGCGAACTGCACTGTGTCGGTGCCACCACGCTGAACGAATATAAGAAGTATGTCGAAAAAGACGCCGCCTTGGCGCGTCGTTTCCAGCCGGTTTATGTTGACGAGCCGGATGTAGAGGAAACAATCACCATTCTCCGCGGCATTAAGGAAAAGTTTGAACTGCATCACGGCGTGCGGATTTCCGACGCGGCGCTGATTGCCGCCGCCACGCTGGCCAACCGCTACATTGCCGACCGTTATATGCCGGATAAGGCGATTGACCTGATGGACGAAGCGGCGTCTTCGCTGCGTATGGCTGTCGATTCCAAGCCGGAAGAGTTGGACACGCTTGACCGGAAGGTTTTGCAGTTGAAAATAGAAAAGGAAGCATTGAAAAAGGAAACCGACGATAATTCCAAATCCCGTCTTGCGGATGTAGAAAAAGAGCTCGCCAATCTGGAAGAGCAGGCGCGTACGCTGGACGCCAAGTGGCGGCAGGAGAAACAGAACCTGCAGCACATTACCGAAATCAAAGACCGGTTGGACAAAGCCAGAAGCGAGGCGCAGATTGCCGAGCGCAACGGACAGTACGAACGCGCCGGAGAGCTTCAATACGGCATTATCCCGAAGTTGAATGCGGAACTGGCAGAGTTGGAGAAGAGTACGAAAAAGACCGAACAACAGACGGTTCAGCCCGAAGACATAGCCAAAGTCGTTTCCAAATGGACAGGCATTCCGACAGACAAAATGTTGTCGTCCGAACGCGAAAAACTGCTGCATCTGGAAAATTATCTGAAAAAACGCGTCATCGGGCAGGATGAGGCGGTGGAAGCCGTCGCCAATGCGGTACGCCGCTCGCGTTCCGGAATTTCCAACCCGAACCAGCCGATTGGGTCGTTCCTGTTTTTGGGGCCGACCGGCGTCGGCAAAACCGAATTGAGCAAGAGTTTGGCTGAGTTTTTGTTTAATGACGAAAACGCCATGCTGCGCGTAGATATGTCGGAGTATATGGAAAAGCATTCCGTCGCCCGCTTAATCGGTTCACCTCCGGGATATGTCGGCTACGAAGAGGGCGGTATCCTGACCGAGAGCGTACGCCGCCGTCCGTATCAGGTTATTTTGTTTGATGAAGTGGAAAAGGCGCATCCCGATGTCTTCAATATTCTGTTGCAGGTGTTGGATGACGGCCGCCTGACCGACGGCAAGGGGCGTACCGTGGATTTCAAAAACACGATTATCATCATGACCTCAAACCTCGGTGCGGCATACCTGACCGATACGTCGCTGCCGGCGGAAGAGCAGAAGGAAAAGGTGTTGGAAACTCTGCGCCAAACGTTCCGTCCCGAATTCATCAATCGTATTGACGACATTGTTGTCTTCAAACGGCTGACCAAGGACAATATCAGGGCGATTGCCGCCATTGCGCTGGCGAACATAGAAAAGCGTCTGGCCGACCGCGGCATTAAGCTGCAGCTGACGCCGGAAGCCGATGCCTGGATTGTGGACAACGGCTATGACGAAGTCTACGGTGCCCGCCCGCTGAAACGGCTGCTCAAAAGAGAGCTGGAAAACAAGCTGGCCTATGCTTTGCTCGCCGATGAAATCCATGACAATTCGACGGTCAAAGTCGGCGTCGGTACAGACGGGCTTGAATTTGACAAATAACAGCGTCAGTCTCGAATTTAACAAATAATTAAGCCGCGTATGCTATAGAAATCTCCGCAGGACAAACTGCGGAGATTTTTTGTATCAGGGGAGGGAAAATGACCGCCGGATTGAAATATACGCTTTTAGCCGTCGTCTTTTTGCTGGGATATACCAGTATGTCGTTTGAACTGCTCGTTTTGCGCCAGCTGATAAATTTTGTCGGTTCCAATACGCTGATAACGTCGGTTGTCATTACTTTTATCCTGCTGTTTTTGTCTGTGGGCTATTACATCGGCTCTGTCGTGCGATTCGCCGGCTCCTCTAACCGGCGCGGCAGCCGTATGCGGTACATTCCCGTCCGCCGCATTATGGAAAGTCTGGCCATGATATTGGTCGTTTGGTATATCATCGCGTGTTCTTATTATCTGATTGAAATTTATTTTTATCTTCTGTATGCCGCGGGAGTGCGTTCGACACTTGGTTTTGTTTTTGCTTTCTCGGCTGTATTTCTCGCTTTCCCGTCAGTGTGCCTGGGGTTTATAACCTCGGTTATCGGGCGGATGCTGCACCGTTACGATACGGACTATACCGGGCGCTTTATGGCTGTGGATACCATTGGTAGCGTTCTCGGTTCAATGCTGACGACACTGGTGCTGATGCCGTTAATCGGCGTTTCCGCAACCGTTGTTGCGTTGGTCTTTCTTGCTGCTGTCGCAGCCTTTTTGCTGTCATCCCGCCGCCGCCGGACAGAAACCGCCGTGCTGTCGATAATGCTGCTGGCCTTTGCCTTTTCCGTCAACAGCGAAAAACTGATGAATCCGCAGAGTACGCTGGTCAAGGACGATGCCGTATCGCGCATAGAAATTGAACCGGCAGATGTGGAAAAAGGTAAAGCGTTATCTGAAATTATGCGTATAAACGGTTCTTTTTCTTCTAAAATTTCAGTGCGGAAGGATCTGATGTTTGACTACGTCCGTTTTATCAACGAAACGTTTATCGCCTCACTGCCGCAGGACTTTCCACGGGACATTTTGGTTCTTGGCGCCGGCGGATTTACGATAGGCCTAGGCGATAGCTTTCATAATTATACCTTTTTGGATATAGACAAAGACCTGAAAAACATTGCCGAACAAAAATTTTTGCAGCGCCCGCTGCCTGAAAATCAGAAGTTCATAGCCGAAGACGCATACCTTTTTATGCTAAATGCCAAGCAAAAGTATGATTTGATTGTTGTCGATGTTTTTTCGGCTGTCCGCAGCATTCCGATGAATTTTGTTACCGCGGATTTTTTCCGTATGGTAAAAGATCGTCTGAAACCGAACGGCATAATGGTCGCCAATGTTATAACTTCGCCGTCGTTCGGCAACGATTTTTCACGCGGTTTGGATAATACGCTGCGCCAGGTTTTTCCGCAGTATCTGGACAGGCGGGTGCTTCAGCCGTATAATCCCTACGGGCGGGATTTGGCAAATGTTGAATATGTTTATTACAATTATCCGTCGGACAAGACGGTATATACACAGGACAAAAATGCTTCGTTTTACGGACAGTGGTAAACTTTCCGGCAGCCGGCCGCCCCGTCGGGTTTCGCCGCAGGATTCGTTCAAAAGTTTTTCCTCTTTCCCGTCGTCTTTTCCCGCCTCTTGCTCGGACGGAGGCAGGCATATCCCGTTGCCGAAAATGCTTTACAACCGCCTTAAAATATGGTAAAATAATTTCTGTAAAACAGCCTGAACGGAGCAGGGAGGATGCAATGTCCGTATCGCGTGAAGACATCAAAAAAGGCATGAAGCAGGATGCCGCGGCAGCGTGGGCAAAAATAAAAAAATTGGCCGGGCGCTGGTGGGTCTATGGTGCCGTTGCGCTGGGCGTTGGCGGCAGCTCCGCACCTTTGCCGGAACAAAATGCCTCTCTCGGCGCTTCTCCGTTCGAACAGAGCCTGAACGAAGGCAGCCGCCGGCTGGAAAACAAACTGAAAATATCGGAGATGAAAAAACGTGCGGAAGCCGAAAAGCAATTTGTTTCTCCTCTGCGTCCTCATGCCGAGGAACAGACGTTTGCCGATTGGAATATGATAGCCGGAAATTTGCAGGAAATACCATGGGCGGAAGAAAATGTGCAGCAAAAAGCGGCTGAAATCTGTCGCCGGGCAATGGGTACGACGGTTACGGGAAATCTGCCTTTGGCTGAGCTGATGCAGAAAACCGGCGTAACCAAGACCGATATTCAGGCGGTTGTAGATAATAACCCTGCGTTGCTGTATGAACTTTCTCCCGGAGAAACCAATCGGAAACTGGCGCGTGCCGCCGGCAATATAAAAGATGAAACCGTCGGCAAGTGTACGCTTGGCGTCCAAAATATTTTCGGGCGTGCCGGAATGGGCGAAATCCTGTCCGGCAATAATCCCGACTGGCCGCAGAAAGAACCCGGCGCCGGTCGGAGCAACTCCGGCTGCAACGTCTATATCCCGTTGGAAAAAAGCGGGCTGTTTACGACGGTATCGATAGAAAACAAAGCCTATTCCCGTGTTGGGCGGAAAGAAAACAAAACGGCGGAAAATCAAGAAATGAACGACTTTATCCGCAGGCTTCCGCCGGGAACGACCATCAGCATCGACAACCGTGTCGATGAATTCAGCGGCCGTCGCCTGCCGAAAGACAACCAAGGGATAATTCACGGCCATACCTGTGTCATAAATAACCGGCATAATCCTGCCTGCGATTATGAACAGAGAAACGGCGTCAATTTTAACCGCTACGGTCCGAAAGTAAATATCTCCCTGTCCAAAGATATGGAAGCCAGTCAAAAGTTTGCCGAACTGTGCATAGAAGCAAAGCTGACCCGCGAACAGAAAGAAAAGAAGGCGCTTCGGTCGGCGCAGCATCTTGAAAAAGCAGGAAAGGCCGGCAGGTAGAATAAACGGAGGGAACAGCCATGAGTATTGAAAACATCAAACAGGGCAGTGTCATAACCGATAAAGTCAGTTTGTTGCTGCGCAACGGCGAAAATGAAAAGGCATTGGATTTGCTGGGGCAGAATTACGGCCCTCTGGCACGCAATGCCATGGAAAAGGTCATGAAATACAGCAATCTGTCGCAGGATGAGATGGTTCGTGTTTTCGGCAAAATATCCGATATTTTGGAAAATGTTGCAGATAAGATTTCCAGACACGAACGCCTGAACGAGAAAAAGGAAAAAGCGGCTGCAGCCAGGGAACAGGCCGAAGACGCGGCGGAACTTGCCGCCATACAGGCAGAAGCTATGGAACGCCGGAAAAAATTTGAAGACCGGATGCGCTGGGTGGAAGAACAGAAGCAAAAGCTGGCTGAAGAGCGTCGTCAGCTGGAAGAACAGCGCCGCTTTGAGAAAGATGTCCGCAAACGCCGTGAAATAGAAGAAAAGCTGAAACGGCTGGAAGAGCGGAAAAAACACTTGGAAACGGAACGCCGGAATTTGGAAAAAATACGGGAGGAAAATCAAAACGGCTCTTTGGCTCGGACAGATGGACGTACTGACCGGGACAATGCGGGCATTTCGTCTTCTTTCCGGAATTCAGACGGTGCACATGCGCCTCATACTCCCGCCGATACGCCGCTCCGTACCCCGGACAATATTTCCACTCCCGCAGCTGCCGGTTCAACTTCTCATACGCCGGAAAATGCGCATTCCACGTATGTTTCAAACCCTGCGCATTCCGGAAACAAGGCGTTTGAAACGGCGGTTTTGCTGAAGTCCCGCACCAGAAATGACTGATTCGCGAAAGCCGGCTACCAGAAGATATTATACATAAAGGCCGCAAAAATAAACAGCATCAGCAGGAAGCCTGTGCCGATGACTGCCGAAGATGCGCCAATCCTTTTGCGCAGCAGCCAGGCAGCGGCAAAAACGGCAAGATAACAAACCAGAAAAGCGCCGCTTGAGAGGTTGACTATTGCATTGAAGTCAAAAAGTACGGTTGCCAGAATGATGAGTACCGTTGTGAAAAGGTTTCCTTTTGTGCCGAAACGCCAGAATTTTTGATGATAAAAAGCGGGAAGTTCCTTGTCTTCGGCCAAAGCGCGCGAAATACGGAAAATGCTGAAATACGTTGCGTTGATTCCGGTTGCATAGGCAATGAATATCGTCAGGTAAATCAGCCCGAAACCCGCCGTGCCCAAAAGTTCCCTTGCGGCTGTGGCGACGGCAACGTTAGGATTGCTGGTCAGCTGGTGCATATCGACATAATGAAGGACGACAAAAGCCAGCCCGCAGTACAGCGTCATGACGATAAGCAGCGTCGTGTAAATGGCCAAAGGAATTGTCCGCTGCGGATTTTTGACGTCTCCCGCTGCATTTGTAATAACGCCGTATCCGGCATAAGCGAAAAAGGTAACGCCGATGCCTCCCCAGAAACTTTTGGCATCAGGAACCGGCAGCGGCGTTGTGTGGGCCGTATCGTAAAACCACAGGCCGGCGGCAAACAGTGCCGTCAAAATCAAAAGTTTTAAAGCGACTAAAACCGTTTCAGTCCGGCTGGAATCCTGAGCGCCGAGCATATTCAGAAAAGACATCGCCGCAATCAGGATAACGGCGGCAGTATTTATGGTCAGCTGTTGCGGAAAGGTGTTTCCTGCCAGATGGGCGGCGTAAATTCCGAACGATTTTGCCATCATTGAAATTGAGATTGCCGAAGTCAGCATATAAAGGATGGTCAAACCGCCTGATAACCAGCGGTTTTTGTAAGCGATATGGAAAAAGTCGGTCAGCCCGCCCGAAACCGGGAATTTAGCCGAAAGTTTCGCATAAGAGTAACCGGAAAACATTGCTGCAATTCCTGCAATCAGAAAAGATGCATAAGTCCAGAGCCGGGAAATCAAAATGACCTGGCCGAGCAAAGCGAAAATTCCCGCACCGACAATGGAACCTATGCCGATAGCCACAACATTGATAAAACTCATATCATTTTTTTGAAACATTTTCTGTCATCCTCTTTTCCGTTGTTACATATTCTGGTGCCAAACCGTATCTTGTCATATTCCGCGTTTTCCGGCTGCCGCCTGCGTTCCTGCTGACCTCACGCCGGGTATGTTCTCCCGAAATCTCTGCGGTTATATCGGCTGCCGGATTTCCTCACCACGGTTGTTTGAAATATTCTGCGTTTGTCTGGAATAAATATAATGGCAACAGCGCTCAATCCAATGAGGACTGCTGCAAAAATAATGGCATAGTATTATTTCAGGACATGCAATTGCAAAATCCGGACTTAAAATCACATAATTTAGATTGATAAATTCGCATTATAAATATCAATAAAAAATAGTTTTGATAAGCCAAAGTCAAACAGAATTAAAATATATTTAAATGATGTTTTATAAAGAAAAAGCCGCTGTGACGCGGCTTTTTCAAGATAGACAGGCGCAGTAAGACAATCCACGGACTAATTATTCTTAAATGGCTTACATTTAGCAGATATTTCGAGAAAATATTGCTGCGATAATGTACCTGATATAAGTTTCTTAGGTGGAAAATTTTTATCAAATTCTTTAACAGCTTCGTCATCAACATTATAGATTTCATTTTCATAATACTTCCCGTTTATTCCGTCTAAGGCGCCGTCAGACAATCCGCATATATGAAGAGCTGCCGCAAACATATTTTCAGAATTACGAATACAATATTTTTCAGCAGGCTCAAAACCTTGCTGAAGATAAAATGCCGGATTACCATACAACAGGATAGCTCTATATCCTGATTGTTTCGCAATTTTTTTTACTTCAGAAATTAATTTTGAACCAACACCAGTTCTTTGGTATTGAGGAAGTACCGAAATTGGTCCCAGACTGATAACCTCGTAATTTCTCCCGTCATCTCCGCTAATATAAGATTTTATATTTATCACATGTCCAACGATGGTCTCGTTTTTTACAGCGACTAAATTTAATTGAGGGATATACGCTGGACATTGACGTATTTGATGAACTAAATAATGATCGCTGCACCCGGGTGAATATACATTCCAAAATGCCTCGCGAACAACATTTTCCGTTTCCCTTTGCTCCGAAATCTTTTCCTCTCTGTGGGGAGGCAATCGTTTTTAGACTTTAATAGCCTTTCAAAATTGCCCGCAACTCGTTTGTTTACTTGGCTTTTGTGAGAATATTTAAAATAACCGTTTTTAGACTCAATAGTGATAAAATGAGCATTTTTAACGGTTATTTTTAGACTCTTTTGATTAAAATTTGTGCAATTATGGTTTTCTGATAATAAGCTTTAATTTTCCGACAATTTTGAATTTGTCACCTTCTTCTTCAGGAATGAGGCTCCAATTTTCGTAATCCGAATTAAGGCTTTTTATTTTAATTTCGCGGCCAAGCTTCTGTAATTGCTTAATATAGCAATGGTTCTCGTAGGAAAAGACATAAATATTGTCATCCTCAAATGTTGTAATGCCTGTATCAACGATTGCGGTATCGGACGGGAGAAGCTTAGGCTTCATAGAATCCCCCTTAATGAAAACACCGACACAACTACTTGAAAGCTCATAAAGTTTCAAAAAATCATCGGATAAAGCAATTTCAGAGTGAACGAACTCATCATCTACAAAACATCCCGCCCCGGCAGATACAGAAATGTCATATATTTTTATAATCGTAGCATTGTTTTTTATAATGGTATTGTCTTTTTCATATTTGTTACCGCGGCCAGATGCTAACCAATCAAGGCTAACTCCCGTAAATCGCGCAAGCCGTATAATTACGTCAAAGGGAGGAATAGATTTCCCCAAGGCGTAACGACCCACAGTTTCTTTATCTTTTTCCAAAACCAATGCGGCAGCTTCTCGGTTAGGAAAACCGCCGTCGACGACTTCCTTAAACCTAGTTGCAAGTTTCTCCTCCGAAGTTACAACTTTTTTTTCACTAGCCATATAAAAAATCTTTCTTTGTTATTCAAAGAGTTAGTCCTTATAACAACAAAATTTAAGTTGCAACTAAATTTTTGCAGTTGACAACGGCATTTTTGTTGTTTAATGTTAGTTTTATAGGGAGAAACTAACATTGTTTTTTTAATAAAAAACTGGCGCCAACCAGTCTTTTATAGAGAGCAAAAAAATGACAAGAGATACTGCTGTATATATCAAGAACCGCCTCAAACAAAGAGGAACTTCATTGTCCGAACTTGCCAGAAATGCCGGCTTTTCAGCGTCTGAAGTACAAGGTTCTTTATATCGTCCTATTTTCTTCGGAGAGCAAATCATCGCTGAATTTTTGAATATTCATCCGATGCAACTCTGGCCAAACAGATATGACGAAAACGGCAGACCTCTGCATCCACATGCTTCCGCTAAAAACCTTAAACCGTTTTCTCCTAAAAGTAAAGAAAAATAAATAGGGGAAGAAAAATGATAAAATCATTTTACAGTATTCAAGAATTGCTAGAGCTTGAAATACCAGGCTTTCCTAAGTCTATTTATGGATTAAGAAAAAAGGCCGAAAGGGAAAACTGGACGAGCCAAGAACGGAATAAATTAGGTGGCGGCCGCGAATATGCAGTCGATTCTATGCCGGAAGATGTTAAAAACCACATATTTGCCATTAGCATGGGAAATGACAACAATATTATCGAATATGAGAAGGACAAACTAGTCCAAAATCAAGCGATTAAAATTGAGGAGCTTAAAACCTATCAAAGGGACGTTATAGATGCCCGAGCCCTAATTCTGGCAGAAATTGATAATATGTCAAAGGCTTGCGGCGGTGTGAATAATGCTATAGAGAGATTTAAGAGCCTAATCGCAGCCGATACAATTTCCGATACAATTAGAAATGCTTTGATAAAAGCAAATGCTAAGAGTGGCGGCCGACCTGTCAAAATAAGCCGTGCGACAATTTTTAACTGGCGCAAAGCCGTGAAAGAAAACGGTACAATGCTGGCGTTGGCTCAAAAGGAAGTCCGGGAAGCTGACTGGCCGGCTTGGGGTGATGCTTTGCTTAAAATATGGCAGCGGCCACAAAAGCCATCACTGGCGTCTTGTATGCGTGAACTTGCGGATTGTTTTCCGGATAAGAAAAATTTGCCGTCATATTCAGCCGCGCAACGTTTTTTAAGAAAATTGCCGCCTCAAGTGCTGAATAAAGGACGTATGGGCAGCCGTGAACTAAAAAAGTTTAAGGCCTATATTTCACGCGACACGTCAAATTTATGGCCGACTGCGGTTTATACGGCGGACGGACACACTTTTGATGCGGAAGTGCAAAACCCGCTGACGGGAAAGCCTTTCCGTCCGGAAATTACCACCGTAATAGATGTTTATACCCGCAAGGTCGTTGGTTGGTCAGTTGATTTAAGCGAACGCACTAATTCCGTTTATATGGCGCTCGTGCGTTCAATCATAACGCACGGTATTCCGGCAATCTGGTATGTTGATAACGGCAAAGGGTTTAACAACCGTTGTTTTGATGATAATCTTGTCGGTTTATTTGCCCGTTTAGGCATCGAGAAAAAGAATTCTATTGCCTATAACTCCCAAGCCAGAGGAATAGGCGAACGCATACACCAGACAATCTGGGTGCGCGCCAGTAAAGAACTGGCGACTTATATGGGGGCAGATATGGATGCTCAGGCCAAGCAAGCCGCGTTTAAGAAAACCCGGAAAGATATTGCGACAATCGGCGCTTCAAAGCTTTTAATGAGTTGGCCGGAATTTAAGGATTTTTGCAATAAACGCGTGGAATTTTACAATAACCAGCCGCATCGCAGTCTGCCTTATATGACGGAAATTATAAACGGACATAGTCGCCGGCGCAATATGACCCCGTCCGAATTTTGGAATGGCTGTGTTCGCAACGGTTTTGTCGCCGACAAGTTGACCCCGGCGGAAATCCGCGACCTGTACCGTTATTATGAAATTCGCAGAACCACCCGCGGTTTGATTTCTTTGTTCAGTAACAGCTATTTTTCAAACGACTTGGTGCCGTATCACGGCAAGGACGTCGCCGTGGCTTATGATGTTTTGGACGGTTCAAAAGTCTGGGCCTACGAACTGGTTGAGTTAAACGGGGAAAGAAAGCCGGGAAAATTGATTGCCGAGGCCATTTTTGAAGGCAATTCCCGCGAGTATTTCCCAATTAGCCGAACAGAATGGCAAAACAAAAAACGAGCCGAAGGCAGAATTAAACGCCTGCAAGGCCACATGGACGATGTTGAAGACGAGCTGCGCCAAAAATTTATTGAAGGCCGCATGGTTGATATTGAGGAGCTGACTAATAAGCCGGAATTTTTACCGGATCCGACCCCACAAATAGAGAAAAAAGCCGTTACCACTTTACCAAAATATAATGGTGACCGCCCGGTGTTCAACGATGATGTGGCTTGGGCAAAGTGGATACTGGAAAATCCGGCAAAAATCACCGTTCACGACAAAGAAAATTTATCTTCAATGCTGAAAAAGCCTGAAGTAGTCATGCTTTTTGAGGCTGAAGACCTGAGTGTTCCGGATTTAAGAACACTCGCCAAAGAAAAAGGCCCGGTTTCTCAACAAACCAAGCCTAGCAGTATAAACATAGTAAAGGAATTATAGGAATGAAAAACGAATTTGTAAAGACAAAAAATGTTAAAAGCTTCCTAAATGCGTTGTCTGCATTGTCGCAGCGCGGCGCAAAAGAAGCCTGTTTGATGGTTGTTGACGGTAAACCGGGGCTGGGTAAAACCCACGCCTTAAACTGGTGGGCTATCCGGAACGAGTGCGTTTATATCCGGGCCAAAAAGGAGTGGACGCCTAACTGGATGATGAAAGATTTGATTATGTCTTTGAACGAAATTCCGGTTTTTTCGTTTGAAAAAATGTTCCGCCAGGCTCTTAATCTGCTGGCGCAGAGGGCGGCAGATGCCGACCGCGACGGGAAAGTTTTTGCCGTGGTAATTGATGAAGTGGATTATATTTCCCGGTCGCAAAAACTGCTGGAAACAATCCGCGATTTGTCTGACTTTCTGGAAATTCCTTTTATTTTGGTAGGAATGGGCGTCATTCGCCACAATTTAACCAAATTTCAGCAGATAGCCAGTCGGGTAGGGCAATATGTTGACTTTGTACCGCTTGATATTGACGACACGAGCGAACTCATCCGGAAGCTTTGCAATGTTGAAGTGGAAGACAAACTAATAGCTTTTACGCATAATGTTACCGGCGGCTATGTTCGTGAAATTAAGGAAGCGATAGCGTCCATTGACCGCTTTGCCAGCCGGAACCCAGATATAAAAACGGTTACTTTTGAAATGATGAACGGCCAGATTTTGATGAATGACCGTAAAAATTCCAAACCGATTTATGTGAGGGCATAAATTATGTGTGGGAGGGTAATCAATAAAGTCTTTTCTTCCTTAGACGCTCAGGCAAAGACATTTGATGATATTTGCAACGATATGGAAGAGAAAAGAAAAAGCATCAGTAATGCACTATGCCGTCTTATTCAACTGGAAATTGCCGAACGGCAGGAAAGCGGAATTTATAAGCTGACGGAAAAAGGCCTCAGTCTAAAAACGAGCGGTCAGGAAATAAAATTCACCTCCGGGCCGAGCAAAGGAAGCTACCGACGCGTAACACCCGGCAAAAATTCTCTGCGTTCCAAAGTCTGGCGGTTAATGCGCCTGCAAAAGAAATTCACGATTGACGAACTGATGGGGTTGGCCGTTGACGGCAATGAAAAACTGCCGAGAAATAATATAGGTAGATATGTTAACGCATTAAAACATGCAGGTTATCTATATGAATTGAAGAACAGAGAAAAGGGAATCGCGCCGACGTCAAACGGCTTCAAACGTTACGCTTTGTTAAAAGATACCGGCAACAAGGCTCCAATATTGCGCCGGACGCTGAAGCAGATTTATGACCCGAACACGGGGGAGGTCATATCATGGCAAGCCTAGCGTATGAAATCTGCCGCCGGGAAGTCAGCAAAGCCGGTTCCATTGATCCGGTAGCCAAAAAGCTGGGTTATGCCCGTTCTTCCCTGAACCTGTATTTACTCGGCCGGTATCCTGCAAAATCAACCGAAAACATCGAAAAAAAGATTTTGGCAACGTATACGTCAAAAATCCTTTGTCCTTTCACGAATAAAGTCATTGAACAAAAGGAATGCGACGAAATCGTCAGCCAGAACATAAACACCGGCAATCCGGTTTTGTTCAAGCTGCAGCAATTCTGCAAGACGTGTCCGGAACGCCTGAAAAACAACCGAAAAGAAGAGTTTAAACGCAAATTTGAAGGAGAAACTTTATGATAAATGTTAAAACAGAACAAGAAAGATTAGAACTGCTGGCGGCGAAAATCGACGAGGTCAGAGCCGAAAATGCGGAAATGCTTAAAAAAATTGAGCGCAACAACAATTTTCTGGCCTGCATCAGCAACAACCTGACGGATATCAAAAAACGGACTAATCCGCATAAATTGGCAATGCCAGAGCAAGGAAATTTTGCCGAACTGGCCTTATTGCTGGCTCTGGGCGCCTTTGCGGACAAAATCAAAGTTGAAAGTGTAAGGAGAAACTAAAATGTCAGAAATTGGTGGAATTTCAGCCGACCGGCTGCGCAGCCTGATTGAACGGGTGGAACGTCTGGAAGAGGAGCAAAAAGCGCTTGCTTCAGATATTCGCGACATCTTTGCCGAAGCCAAAGGGGCCGGGTTTGATGTCAAGATTATGAAAGAAATTATAAAGCTCCGCAAAATGAATGCCGCAGACCGCGACGAAAAGGAATTTTTGCTGGAAGCATACCGCAAGGCTTTGGATATATAGGAGGGTTTTATGACAGAATTTAATAAAGAAGATTTTATGGAAAATGCTCAGGGAATGCTGGTTCCCAAGTCGCAAATTAAGCCGATTGACCTGCTCCGGAACGACGTTGTCAACAATCTGATTGCAAAAGCAAAAGTTCAGTCCGAACAAATTAAAAGCTTTAAGGAATTTGCTTTTGACGAGATTGCACAGTTTATCAGCATTTCGGCCGAACAGTATAATTTGAAGACCAAGGGCAAAAAAGGCAATGTAACGTTAATTTCTTTTGACGGCCGCTATAAAATAGAACGGGCCTATGCTGACAAAATCGCGTTTGACGAACAGCTGCAAATTGCCAAAGAGAAAATTTACGAGTGCATTCAAAGCTGGTCTGCCGGCGCCAATTCAAAACTAATCAGTATGGTGAATTTCGCTTTTCAGACCGACAAAAAAGGCCAGGTTTCTGCCGACAGAATTTTAGGGCTGCGGCGTTTGAAAATTCAGGACGAGAAATGGCTGGAGGCAATGATGGCGTTGTCCGAAAGCATTAACGTCGTTTCTTCAAAAGGATATGTCCGTTTTTATGAGCGGATCGGCGACAGCGACAGCTGGAAGCCCATTCCCTTAAATATTGCGGCGGATTAGGGCGGATTTTCAATCTCCAAATAAAAAAGTCGTATTAACAGAAACCCGGGAGGATGCCATGTAACCGAATTTTAAGCTAGCGAAGACGAAACGGCGGTGTTTTTATCCGCCGTCCGGCAGAGGATAACCGCCTGCCGCTGATGAGTCAGGTTAGGAAAGGATTTAACAATGCAAGACGAACGCAAAAAACTTTTGGGAAAAGTGCATATCGCCAAAAAAGACCTCGGTCTTGACGACGATACATACCGCCGGCTGTTGAAAAATGTTACCGGCCGGGAAAGCGCTTCCAAATGTACCGTTCGCCAGCTGATTGACGTTGTCGAGTATATGAAGGCGCGCGGCTGGGCTGAAAACGGCAAACCGTCCGAAAAAGCGGCGTTAAGTCCTTCGGTCAAGAAAATTTATGCGCTTTGGGGCGTTCTGCAAAAGCTTGGCAAAGTCAAAAGCCGCAATCCGAAGATTTTAGACCGGTTTGTGGCCAGATTAACCAAGAAAAGCAGTGTAAAGGTGTTGAACGCACGGGAAGCATACAAGGTCATTGAGGCCTTGAAAAAGATAATAGAGAGGGCGGAAAATGGGGCAAAATGATAAAATAATTTTTATTCAGGAAGTTGCCGATGTGACTTCCAACCGTTTCGCCATCAAGTTGGTCGAGTTGTTTCGCGGGCAACGGATTTATATTCCGTCAAAAATGCCGCACTCAAAACATAAATTATGCCAACTGCTCACCAAAGAAGAACTGGAGGTTTTAATTGACAATTTCAAAGGCAACCAAATTGACGTGCCGATGAGCGTTGTCAACGAAGCCCCGCATCGGCGCGCCAAGATTTTGCAGCTGCGGAAAAAGCACTATTCCATAAACGACATTGCCGCTCAGGCTGTCTGCGGCCGGCGGTGGGTTTTGGAAGTGTTGCGCCGCGCCCGCCAAAGGGAGGAAAGCAACAAAAATCAAGGCGAATTGTTTTAATTTTTGAGAAAGGAAAAAATATTTAATTGATTAAAATTTTGAACCTCTATTGCGGAATCGGAGGCAATAGAAAATTCTGGCCGGATATGGTTAACGGTCAGAAAATCCAAATAACGGCAATTGAGCTTAACCCTAAAATTGCGGCGATATACCAAGAACTTTATCCTGACGATGTTGTCATTGTCGCCGACGCCCACCAGTATTTGCTGGAACATTATCAGGAGTTTGATTTTATCTGGGCCAGCCCGCCTTGCCAGAGCCATTCCCGAATAAGATATGGCTTTGGCTTTCGCGGTCGGCGGCAAAGGTTTGCCCCGCTGTTTCCGGATATGAAACTTTGGCAGGAAATCGTATTTTTGAACTATTATGCCAAATGCGACTGGGTGGTTGAGAATGTTATACCTTATTACAAGCCGTTGATTGCTCCGACATTCCAGCTGCAGAGGCATTATTTTTGGTCAAACAAATGCGTATCAAAAGCCGAGTTTGCCCCGGATAAGATTCGCGGCGGCACGGTGAGGGAATATCAGGAAAAACTTGGTATTGATTTAAGCAAATACACCGGCATTAACAAGACGCAGACTTTACGCAATTGTGTTGCGCCGGCGGTCGGAAAGTATATTTTTGATAACTTTTTTAATGAAAGTCTAAAAACAAATGAGTAATGACAAGGTAATAGATATTGAGAAAGGCAGCCGCAAGGCTGCCAATCCTGCCGCCGATAAATTCGGCGCCGTTCTGGTAAAATTTCCGTATGACAAAGACGAAATCACCGCCCAGGATATTATTGACAAGCTAAACGGCTTCGGAATTGACGAGGAAATCACCGGTTTTGCCCTGTTGGTAACGACAGAAAACTTTGTATATACCACCAGCCAGCAGAAAAATTTTGCCGCGCTGCTCGGAAATCTGGAAATTATGAAAGCTGATATTCTGTTACAAAGGGAATGAAATGTTACTGGGCGCTCTGTTAGGACTGGCAATTTGCTGGATAATTTTTGATTAAAGGAGGATTTTATGTCTAAAGACCCGAAACGCGTATCACTGATGTACAAACCCGGCACCAAAGAGTGGGAGGCGCAATATAATATGCTGTTGGACGACGGCGTGACCTGCGAAGAGTGCATTCATTGTACGGACAGCGGTTCCTGCTGCGGCATTTTCGGCGGTTCTAAAACCAACACGAAATGCCAGTTTTATCCGAGTTGCTTTGTTGCAAAAAAGTCTAAAAACAAATGAAAGGAAAATAAAATGAAAAAAACAGTAATTGCTTTAACCGCATTTTTTTCTCTGGCCGCGTTTCCTGCCCGGGCTGTCATTCCAGCCGGCGGCGCTGTCGCTGCTGCAGCGGCTTCATCATCGGCAAGAGCAGGGCAAAAATCTGCCAATATGGAAATTGAAGCCTTAAAAGGCGGGGAAATTGACGGCTGCAAGATTATTGCGGCCTTTTTTGACGGGAGCAGCCTTCATGTACTTTGCCTGAAAGACGGTCAGCTTTATCGGGCAAAACAACGTGCCGATATTTTGCCGCAACCATGCGAGTCATTAATTTGCAGCGTAAACAACGACGAAAGAATAGGCCTCGTGTTGGAAAAAAGTCTAAAAACGAGTGAAAACCGTAAATAATTTTATTTTAATTATGTTGTCTATTATTTTTCCAAATGGCTCTCAAAGGTGAAAACGCCGTCGGCAAGCGTGCAGCTGTAAACCCTGCCGCCGAGTTTCAAACTTTTTCCATAGCCGGAAGGGCGGCCGCAGTTGCCGAACCAGTTTTCAATTTTGGCTTTGTCTTTGGCTTCGGCAGCAATGGTCAGGACAGCCTTTCCGGTTTTGGTGGAGTTGCCGACAACCAACCGGTGCTCATAAATGTCCATCTGATACATAATGCCGGCAATTTTCCCGTCTTTTTGCCCCAACAGTGCGTGCATATTATTGCCGGTACATTCCAGCAAAAAGTTTCCGGCAGCTTCTTCCAAGCCGCAGGTCAGACCTTTTTCTTCCAGTTTTTTTACGGCATCGGCAAAAACAGTTTCAGCTTCTTTTCTTTTTTGTTCGGTGCCATCAGCAGCGGGGACTGTCTGTTGGGCGGCGGTTTCCGTTACGGATTCCTGTTTGCCGGCAACAACCGCCGGCAACGTTTCCGCTTTTTCCGGAGCGCCCTTATACATACCCAAAATAAAACCCGCGCAAAAAGCGACGGCAACGGCAATTATCATCAGGTTTGTTTTTGTTTCCGGTTTCATAAATCCCCCCTCAAACAGACATTTATTATAAAAGATATTATTATTTTATAAAGTTTTAAAAAAATCATAAGAAAAAATAAGTTGCTTTTAAAAAAGAAATATGATTTTAAATAAAACGTACCTATTGAAAGGGGTATCTTTTTGGGTGAACAATTCCCATTAAGGTTTCCAGCGGAAACATATAACCTCGCAGGTAGATGAATCTACTTGCGGGGTTTTTTGTTATGGACGGTTCTTTAACCTTAAAAGGCAGCACTTTCGGACGGGCTTTTAACAATTCCCTCGGCCACGAGGGAGGGTTCGTTGATGATCCGGATGATGCCGGGGGTGCCACCAAATACGGCATTTCTTTGCGTACTTATAAAAAATATCATCCGGACGCGACAGCCCAAAATATTAAAAATATGACGCTTGATGAGGCAAAAATATTTTATCACCAATATTTTTGGCTGCCGAACCGTTACAATGAAATCAAAAACGAAGACCTGGCAGTCAAGATATTTGATGCCGCTATCAATACCGGTCCCGCACAGGCGCACCTCTGTTTGCAGCGGGCGCTTAACTGTGTCGGCTTTAAGCTCAAAGAAGACGGACGCCTTGGCGATAAGACGCTGGAGGCGCTTAATTATACCGGTTCGCCGGAGTGGGGATTCGCAATCCTCTGCGCCTATCGTTCCGAGTTGGCCGGATTTTATCGGCTGTTGGCAGAAACCAAGCCGAAAAATAAAAAGTTCTTAAACGGTTGGCTGAAGAGGGCGTATTCATGACCGATATTGTCGACATTGCCACCGTTGAAATCAGCCGGGAAATGGAAAACAAGCTCGGCCGGAGAAAGTTTCGGTTCAGGGCGTTAAAGCGTTCCCGCCGGTTTTGCGCGGAATGTGGGGAGCCGATTCCCAAAGAGCGGCAGCGGGCGGTTCCCGGCTGCCAGTTTTGTGTTGATTGTCAGGAAGAAAAGGAAAAAGCCAAACATGCAGTACGATAAAGAGCTTTATCAAAACGTCGGCAAAATTATGGGCACGCTGGAAAGTATGGACAAGCGCCTGTCGCGGATTGAAAAACGCCAGGACGAGGCAATGAAAAAGGTTGCCCGCAACTCAATGGTCTGTTCGGGCGTAGTCAGCGTTATGACTGCCGTCGTCATTGCCAAACTTAAAAGCATGACGGGAATGTAGGGAGAAACAAAAATGGCCTACGGGTTAAGACAGAAGAACGAGGTCAAGAAAAACTATACAAACCGGATGCTGCCGTTGACCCAGGCGGCAAAACTGGCCAATGTTCCGGTCAGTACCGCCCGCCGTTGGAAATCCGAGGCTTTTGCCCGCGGGGAAGACTGGGACGAGCTGCGCGCCGCTTCGGCAATAACTTCCGGCGGCCGCGACGATTTGATGAAGACGATTGTCAACAATTTTGTCGTTATGTTTCAGTCTACGATGGACAGCCTGCAAAAAGCCGAAAATATGCCGCCGGAAACCAAGGTTGACGCCCTGGCATCGTTGTCGGACGCCTTTGCCAAAACAATGAAGTCCGCAGGTGCCGCCAGCCCGGAATTGTCCCGGCTGGCGATTGCCAATGACATTATTCAGTTAATGGGCGACTTTGTGCGCGAAAAGTATCCGCAGCATATCAACGCTTTTATAGAAATTCTGGAGCCTTTCGGCGAGGAGGTAAGCCGCAACTATGGCCGATAAACTTTCAAAATCAGAGTTCAAAAAGTCCTTAAAGGAATATGCCGCCCAGTTCAAGCTGCAGATTGAGAGCATGAACGACGGCTTTGATATTTCCCCGGCCGCCTGTCAGGCCCGGCGCAAACGGGCTTTTAACGACTTTGAGTTCTTCAGCCGCACCTACTTCCCGCACTATATCCGGCAGAAGGAAGACGAAAAAACGGGGAAAATGCGCGACGTCGCCCCGGCATTGTTTCACAAATGGTGTTATGAAAACCTGCCGCGCATTGTCAAATTAAAAACAAGCGTCAGCCAGGTCATTGCCGCGTCTCGTGGCGAGGCCAAGTCAACCTATATTATGATTTTTACAATATATTGTATATGTTACGGGCTAAAGCACTATATCTTGTTTATACAGGATGTTTACGAACAAGCGGCGATTATGATTGAAAGCATCAAGGCCGAGTTTGAGTTCAACCAGCGGCTGAAGGCGGATTTTCCCGAAATATTCGGCAAAAGCGACATCTGGAAAGAGGGCGTTTTTGTTACCCGTAATAATATTAAGGTACACGCCCGCGGCGCCGGGCAGAAAATCCGCGGCTTAAAACACGGCGCCTATCGTCCCGACCTGGTCGCGTTGGACGATATAGAAAACGACGAGCTGGTGGAAAATCCAAAAAATCGCGACAAGCTGCAAAACTGGCTCAACAAGGCGGTTAAGAACCTGGGCGAAGCCGGCGCAAAATTTGACGTTATTTATATCGGCACCATACTACACTACGATTCGGTTTTGGCGCGCACGATTAACAATCCGATGTGGAACCATATCGTTTTTAAGGCAATTATGCAGTGGCCGGAAAATACGTCGTTGTGGGACGAGTGGGAAGAAACGCTGCGTAATTTCGGCAAGGCGGAGGCCGACGCCTTTTATCAAAAGCACAAAGCCGCCATGGACAAAGGGGCGGTTTTGAGTTGGCCGGACAAGCGCGGTCTGCAATATCTGATGGAGAAGCGCGTAGAAGTCGGGCATTCGGCGTTTGACGCGGAATATCAGAACGACCCGCTCTCCGGGGAAGACGCGACTTTTACCAATTTTACGTTTTGGAACGTCTTGTCCGAGCCGCTTGTTATGTACGGCGCGGTGGATCCGTCTTTGGGCAAGGCCGGCAAAACCCGCGACCCTTCGGCTATCCTCATCGGCGGCTACAACCGCCATGTCGGGCACCTGAAATTGTTTGAAGCCGCCATCAAGAAACGGCTGCCGGACAAGATTATTGCCGATATGATTTATTATCAGAAAAAATACAACTGTGTTATGTGGTTTGTGGAAACGGTGCAGTTTCAGGAATTTCTGCGTACCGAGGCTATCCGCCGCGGCCAGGCGGAAGGGGTTTTGCTGAACTGTATCGCGGTTCAGCAGAATGTTGACAAGGATTTACGCATTCAGAGCCTGCAGCCGCACGTCAACGACGGCACAATTGAGTTCCACCCGTCGCTGACGGCGCTTGTCCAGCAGATGAAGCACTGGCCGAAAGTTGACCACGACGACGGCGTGGACTGCCTGCATATCCTCTGGAGCAATGTTGTCAAATACGGCGGAGGCGGCCAAACCGTCATCAAAACGCTGGAGGACTTCCGGGGAAAATCCCTGTTCAGTCACGGGCTGCGCATCGGCCGTATAAATATTTTTGAGGGCATTTAAGATGAAAAAGTCTAAAAACAAACGTATAAAAGCGCAAAACAAAGTATCGGTTCAGATTGTCCGCCAGGAGCTGGCCAGTTCGGTTGAATACCAAATGGGGCGCGGATACAGCGACATTGCCCGCCCGGATGACGACATTTTAAAAAAACACGGCTACAATGTCAGAATCTATCGCAGCCTTTTAAGCGACGAACAGGTCAAAGCCTGTTATTTAAACCAGCGGATTGCCGGCGTTATTGCCGCGCCCTGGGACATTATACCGGCAGACGACACCCCGCAGGACGCAGAAATCGCCGAGTTTGTCAAAAACAATCTGGAACGGCTGAATTTTAACGAAATATGCCGCAAAATGCTGTATGCCACCTGGTACGGCTTTCAGGTCGGTGAAATTATATGGGGCGTTGAAGACGGCAAAAATGTGATTGCCGACATCAAAGTCCGCAACATTGAGCGTTTTAATTTCAAAAATACCGGCGAGCTCTATCTGATCCGCAATTATTCAGAAAAGGAGCTGATGCCCGACCGCAAATTCTGGGTGGTCAAGAATTCCGGCGACAACGATGACGATATATACGGCCTCGGACTGGCGCATATTTGCTACTGGCCGGTATATTTAAAAAGGAACGGCTTAAAGTTCTGGTCTATTCTGGTTGAGAAGTTTGCCGTTCCGACGGCGGTCGGCAAATATCCGCAACTGTCAAGCGATGAGGTTATTAAAAAAGTGCTGTCCGCACTTGACAGCATCGCGACCGAAACGTCAATCGCCGTTCCGGAGGGAACCGAAGTCCAACTGCTGGAAGCGGTCAAATCATCGGGCGGCGACCACGAAAAATTTTGCAAATATCTTGACCAGATTCTGGCCAAAGCCATTTTGGGGCAGGACGGCACTTCGGAAAACGGCCGCTATGCCGGGACGGCTGCCGTTCAAGAAAATGTTAAAGATTTAATATTAAAATCCGACGCCGATTTATTGTGCGAAAGTTTTAACCGCGTCATCGCCTGGCTGGTCGCCTGGAACTGGCCGGAAGCCCGGCCGCCGAAACTGGTGCGCAAGTTTGAAGTCCCGGAGAACTTAAAAGAGGCTGCCGAACAGGATTCTATTATCTGCGGCATGGGCTTTAAGCCGAGTTTGAAACATATTCAGGACAAATACGGCGGCGAATGGCAGGAAGTTTCCGCCGCGCCGGTTCAGGCCGGGGCAGGGACGGAGTTTGCGGAGGCCGAAGACGGCGACCCGCTTGCCGAAGCGACCGACGAGCTGGCCGGTGACTGGGAAGAGGTTTTGACGCCGATGTTGGAACCAGTCCAAAAACTGGCGCAAAATTGTACGTCTTATGAAGAGTTCGGCGACAGGCTGCTGGAAGCCTATCCGGAAATGGACGCGGCAAAACTGACAGAAAGTCTGGCAAAAGCCCAATTTCGCGCCAAAATGAACGCCCGTGCGGGAGTTAAAAAACATGGCTGACAAAATCGGTACGGCAGCAGAATTTAAGGCAATAGCCCCGGAAGCGGCAATGCGCTGGTTCAAAAGCAAGGGTTACGCTTTCGGTTTTGATTACCGCGATGTCTGGAAAGAAGAACACGCCATTGCCTTTACCGTTGCCAAAGCGGCCAGCCTTGACATTTTGCAGGATATTCGCGGCGAGTTGGAAAAAGCGCTGGCCGAAGGCATCGGGTTTGACGAGTTCAAGGCCAATTTGCAGCCGCGGCTTGCGGCCCGGGGTTGGTGGGGCAGACAAAAGCAAAAAGACCCGTTGACCGGCGAGATTAAGGAGGTGCAGCTGGGCAGCCCCCGCCGGTTGAAGATTATTTATGACACGAACATCAATCAGGCCTACAATGCGGGCGAGTGGGAGCGTATTGAAGACGCCAAAGCAGCGTTTCCGGCGCTGCAATACAAAAACAACGACCCCGCCAAAGCCCGCCCGACGCACCGCCAGTGGCACAACCGGGTCTTTTGGGTAGACGACCCGTTTTGGAACGTCTGGACGCCCTCCAACGGCTGGAACTGTAAATGCTGGCTCAGGCAAATCTCCAAAGCCGAGATAGACAGTGGGCTGGTTCACGTTGAAGGTTCGCCCAAGCTTGAATATGTAACCTATCATAACAAACGCACCGGTGAAACGACACAGGTTCCCAAAGGCATAGACCCGGGGTTTGACTACAACGTCGGCAAAGCCCGTGCCCGGGCATATACCCCGCCGCCGCTGGGTGGTCTGCCGGAAACCTGCCAAAACCGCACAGCCGAGCTGCCACCGTTGCCAAAGGGCAGCAAGTTGTCCAAAAACGCAATTTTGCCCGGCAATCTTAAAGACGAAGACTATATCAACGCCTTTTTGGCCGAGTTCGGGGCAACAATGGGGAAAACCGCCTATTTTGAGGACAAAGTCGGCGACATTATGCCGGTTAACGAGGAGCTTTTCCGCGACCGCGTTCATCATACCTTTAAGTCAAACAAACAAGGGCGCGGCAAGTATATGAAGCTTTTGGCTTCCGGGCTTAAAGAGCCGGACGAAATCTGGCTGCAATGGATTCAAGGGGCGGCCGGCGCCTGGATATTGAAAAAACGGTATATAAAAGTATGGGAGGCCGCCAACGGCTCGCACTGCTTAACGATTTTTGACCGCCTGAAAGACGGCTGGCGCGGCACGACGTCGTTTCCGCCCAAATCGGAACAAAGCCCGGAACTGCGCGAAAAATATATTGACCAGTTCCGTGACGGGTTGCTTTTGTATAAAAAAAAGAGTTCAGAATAACCTAAAATTATGCCATACAGGGGTATAATCTGCTGCAGCTTCTGCGGATGTTGCCTGTACAACCACTCATCTGCCAGTCAGGGCTATTCCGAACTATACATATATTATAGAGCAATTATTTTAATTTTCAAGTTTTTTCGGCCGGCAGAACAAAAAGCCGTTTTTCGCGGCTGTAAAACGCACAGTTCAAAAAAACGGGCAGTTTATCGCAAAAACGGAATTACCCCTGTTAGTGGGGTGTTAGTGGCGCGGCAAACGCCTATATAAAATAAGTCCGGCTGTCAATACCGCTTGACAATCGGTTATAAATGTTTTAAGCAAAAAGGCACAAGGCTCGCAAATTCGCGGGCCTTTTTCATTTTGGGTGCAGACTTCCCATTATTTAAAAATCAAAACTTCAATATCTTGGCTTCAGAGGCAACAACCTGTGGAGAAAAGAAATTGAAATTTATTGAAATATTCAAACCAGGCAATCACATTGCCGCCGACGGCAGCAGCGCCGACTTTTCGGATGCCGCCGTTCAGGATATTGCTGACAGCTACAACCCGGACATTCACGAAGCGCCGGTTGTCGTCGGCCATCCCAAAACCAATGCGCCGGCATTCGGCTGGATTAAGAGTGTCCTGTTTGACAAGGACACCAAAAAGCTTAAAGCCGTCCCCGGACAGATGAATCCCGACTTCGTTGAGGCGGTTAAAAGCGGCGCCTACAAGAAAATCTCCGTTTCCCTGTATGGGCCGGAATCTCCGAACAATCCGATGCCCGGCCACTATTACCTGCGCCATGTCGGTTTTCTGGGGGCACAGCCGCCGGCAATCAAAGGCCTGCAGGCGGTAGAGTTTGCCGAAAACGAACAGACGATTGACTTTGAAGCCGATTTCAGCGAACGCGACCTTGCTTATAACGACAAGGTCTTGGCGCGGGTTTTGCGTAACCTGAAAAACTTTTTTATTGACAAGTTCAGCCAGGAGGAGGCCGACCGGGCAATTCCCGAATATGACATAGAAGGTATTGCCAGCTCTGCCGAACAGGTATTGAGCGAACAAAAAGCCGAAACCGCTTTTGCCGAAGCCGGCGCCGCCGCTTCCGAAACGCCGGCCGTCCCCGCCGCACCGGAAACTCCGGCGGATACCGGAGCCCCGGACGTTTCTTCCACCATTGCCAATGAAGAGCTGGCTGCGGAAAAAAGCAAATCCGCCGCCCTCAAGGCCGAGCTGGACAAGCTTAAAGCCGAACAGCAGGCCAAAGAAGACCGGGAGTTTGTGGAGGAGCAGATAAAAAGCGGGCATCTGCTGCCGGCAAATAAACAGCGCATGCTTGAGTTTATGGCGTCTTTGTCCACGGCCGGCTGGGAATTTTCCGAAAACAACAGCCCCAACCAGAAAGAATTTTTTAAGAAATTTGTCGCCGCCTTGCCGGTGCAGATTGAATATGCGGAGGTTTCCGGCAGCGCCAAAGCTCCCGACGCCGATTTTGAGGATGCGGAAGCGCTGGCGGCCGCCGCCGAAAAGTACCGTAATGATGAAGCGCTTAAAGGCCGGCAGCTAAGCTTTGCCGAAGCCGTGCGCGAAGTGAAAGGATAAGCCGATGCCCAGACCAAGGAAAAAAAGCGCGTTAGCGGATGGCATTATACCGCCGGAAGAAAAGGGCGCCGAGCCGTCCCGTTCAACGGCAAAGGTTCAGCTGGCAGAACGTCTGGAGCTGGCAGAGCGCATCCAAAAGACCGCCGCCGTGCTGGAAGATATGCTGCAAACGCTTAAAAAGGCCGGCTGTCGCAAAGAACTGCTGGAACGCGCCCGGGAAGGGCTGGAACTTGGCATTCTGGCGTCAATGTGGGCATTAGACTACGTTGACGACAACGGCAATATTATTCTGATTAACCACGAACAGCAAAGGAAGGAAGACAATAATGAGCATAATTAAACCTTATACCGCGGAAGCCGACATTGAAGGCTACCGCCTGGTTACATTCGGAACGGAAGAGGGCAGCGTCAAGGCCGCCGCTGCGGCAACCGACATCGTTATCGGCCGCACCTGTTTTTGCGGCGCCGTTGCCGGAACAACCGTTGACATTGACCACGGCCGCTACGGCGAGCTTAAACTCGGCGGCACGGTAGCCCGCGGCGACGAACTGACCGCCGGCGCAGACGGCTGCGCGGTCAAGGCCGCCACCGGCAACAAAATTGCCGGCATCGCTTTGGAAGCCGGCGTCAAGGATGACGTCATCCACGTTTTAATGAAATAAGCAGGAGAAAATACAGATGGTTAAACAAGTTTTTGAACCGGATACCGAACTGACGGCGATTGCCATCGGCTATAAAAACGACAAGGTCAATTATATTGCCGACAAGATTTTTCCGTATATTCCGGTCGGCGAACCAAACTTCAGGTACAACGAATATCCGGTTGAAGAAGGCTTTTCCGTTCCGGATACCAAAGTCGGCCGCATTTCAAAACCGAATGTTGTCGAGTTCAGCGCCGTTTCCAAAACCGCGTCGGTAGAAGACTACGGTCTGGATGCCCCTGTACCCGATTATGACGTGACCCGCGCGCCGAAGAACTACGACCCGCGCGCCCGCACCACCGAGGGTGTCACCGACTTGATTTTGCTTGACCGCGAATTGCGCTGCGCCAGACTTGCCCGTGATTTGAACAACTACGCCAACAAGGAAACGCTGGCCGAAGGTTCCCGTTTCACCGACGAGGCATCGGATCCGCTGCGCATTTTGCTGGAAGCTCGCGACAAAATGATTTTGGGCGCTAATACCCTGCTGCTCGGGATGAACGTCTGGACGGCGCTGCGCCTGCATCCGAAAATCGTTAAGGCAACCCACGGCAACTCCGGCGATTCCGGCGCTGCCAGCCGCGAAGCGGTAGCCGAATTGCTGGAGCTTTCGGACATCATCGTCGGCAAATCCCGGCACGATTCTGCCAAAAAAGGGCAGAAAGCAGTCATTACGCCCTGTTGGGAAGACATTTGCGCCCTGTTGTACCTGAATGATAACGCCGACAATAACAACGGTATTACGTTCGGTTATACCGCCCGTTTCGGCAACAAGGTCGCCGCCACTTATTTCGATAAGGATATGGGGCTGCGCGGTGCCGAAGTCATCCGTGTCGGCGAGTCCTGCAAAGAGCTGGTTGTCGCTCCGCAATGCGGTTACTTCTTTGAAGGTGCCGCCGTCAAAACCGTAAAGGAAGAAGATGATGAAGGTTAAGGTTATTCAGGATTTTCCGCTGCGTTATGCCGGCATTTTGTATCAGCCGGGAGCGGAATTTAACGCCGCCGACAAGCACGCCGCCGCAATGGCCGCCCAAAAGCGGGTTGCCGTGCTCAAGGCAGCACCGACGCCGGCAGAACGCAAAGCGGCGATAAAAGCGGCAATCATTGAGTTGCAGAAAGAAACGCCGGACAAAGTGCCGAGCGTGGATAAAATCAAGGCCAAGAGCGGCTTTGCCGTCAAAGCCGAGGAACGCGACGCGCTGATTGCCGAGATGAACGACGAACAGGGGGAGTAGCATAGATGGGGCGTTACATAACCGAAGAGGATTTATACAGCCGTTTTTCCCAAGCAGATATTGAAGATTTGTGCCGGGGCGACGAAACCAAGCTTGCCGCCATTATCAATTCGGCGGAAGAGCTGGCCGACGGCTATATTTCGCCCCGCTATTCTCTGCCGCTTAAAAACAAATCGCTGATTGTTATTGACGCCGTCTGCGACATTGTCCGCTACCGGCTGGACGACATTTCGGCGCATGAAACTACCAAAGAACGCTACGAACAGGCGATTACCACGCTGGAAAAGATAGCCAAAGGCCTGATCCGCTTAAACGAACCGGCCGGCGAAGAAAAACCGACCAACCGGCAGATTTACGTCAAACGCAAGCCGCGCAAGTTCACGGCCGATATGTGGGAGGATTTCTGATGCCGGTCAGCCTGCGTTACAATTTCAACGATTTAACCAGACTTCAGGAACTGGGCAACCGGCTGGCCCGCAAGGCCGGCGACACCAAAAGCCTGATGGCGGCGGTGGCAACCGTCCTGAAACGGGGGACGCAAGACCGGTTTGAGAGCAAAACCACGCCGGACGGCCGCCCCTGGACGTCAAGCCTGTTTAAGACCGGCGCGCTCAAACGGAAGATTATTGCCAATTATGACGCGGACAAGGCCGAAGTCGGTTCCAACCTGAAATATGCGGCAATTCACCAGTTCGGCGGCGTCGTCAAGGCCAAAAACGCCAAATGCCTGCACTTTCTGTTAAACGGGCAGGACGTTTTTGCCAAGTCGGTCAAAATTCCGGCAAATCCCTATCTCGGCATTTCCGAGGCTGACGAAATCGCAGTCTGCCAGGCAGCCGAAACCTATCTTGCGGAGGAATTGAAGTGATAGAACAAATTGAGCGCGCAATTTTAGACCGGATTTCACAGGCGGCAGCCCAAAAGAAGCTGCTCTGCCATCCGGACAGGGTAGACACCTACAAGGGCGAACTGGCGGACGCAGAAGTCTTTATCCGCAGCCATCGGGCGGCCGTGCTGGTTTCTTTTGCCGACGAAAAACTGGAAAGCGACGACGACAACGAAACTTTGATAACGGCGGATTTTATTGTCCTCTGTTATGCCCGGGCCGAAAGCCGGCGCGAGAGCGACACCCGTTTCGGCGCCGCTTATCAGCTGATTGAAGACATAAAGGCGCTGCTGCACAAGGACGACCTCGGCTTTTTGGTCGAACCGCTGACTTATCAGGGGTGCGAGCCGGTATTCAACACCCGGTTTTCAAATTACCACACCGCCATGTATGAACTGCGCTTTTCCTGCAGCTACGGCATGTCAAACATGGATCCGGAAGACCGCGACGACGGCAGCCTTGATAATTTTGAAACGCTGGCGACAACCTGGGAACTGCCGGAGTTTACCAGCAAAATAACCGTAGAACTGGAGCAGGAAGAACCCACACAACCGGAGGAATAATATGGAAAACACGATATTTGTCAAACCGAAGAAAAAGGAATTCATCGTCATAAAGCCGGACGGCAAGCGCCTGCGGGCTGACGGCGAAGTCGTCAAAGCGGACGTTTACTGGCGCCGGCGTGAAATGGACGGCGAGGTAGAAATTAACAGCATTGTTAAGAAGGGGAAGAAATAATGAGCATCACTTTTAACGAAATCGGCCAGGTCAAAACCCCCGGCGTCTATTGCGAAATTGACAATTCGCTGGCGGTTCAGGGACTGACCGGCAAGGAATCCTGCGGGCTTTTCATCGGGCAGAAGTCTTCTGCCGGTTCGGCTGAGTTTAATAAGGTTTATACCGTATATAACAGCACAACGGCGGCAAAACTCGGCGGCATCGGGTCGGAGCCGCACCGGGCGGCCATTGAGTGGTTTAAGCTTAACCCGTATAACGCTTTGAAACTGGTTGCGGTTGAGCAAAAAGACGGGCAGGCTGCCGCCTACACGCTGGAAATCACGGCCGAAAGCGCCAAAGCGGGCGAAGTCAGCCTGATGATTGCCGGCATATCTTTCACGATTGACGTTTCCGAAGGCATGAGCGCCGATGAGCTGGCTGCCGCTGTTATTGATGCCGTAAACGAAGAGCTGACCTGCCCGGTAACCGCCGCCAAAGGCGACAGCAACAACAAAGTCGTGCTGACCGCCAAAAACAAGGGCGAAGCCGGTAACGGCATAGACGTTCGATTGAACTATTACGATAGCCAGGAAACGGACACCGGCGTTGACATTAACATCAGCCAGACCGCAAAGGGAAGCAACAATGCTTCGCTGGAAGACACGATTGCGGCGCTGGGTGACGAATATTTTACCGATATGGCAACCACGTTTACCGACGAGGCCAACCTGAAGCTGCTCCGGACTATGCTTGACAAGCGTTTTTCAGCGATGATCAGGAACGAAAGCACGCTTTATCTGGCCGAAAAAGGCACAATGTCGGACTTGATGACGCTGTCGGAAAAAATGAACAGTCCGCATATTGTGTTGGCCGAAAACTATCAGACCCCGACCGAGCCGTTTATCCGCGCCATTCGCCTGGCGGCCATTTGTGCCCGCGAGGCGCAGCTGGATCCGGCGCGCCAGTACCGCACGCTGGTTTTACAAGACGAGCTGCCGGCTAAAAAACCGCTGACGGCAAGCGAACGCGACATTCTGTTGTCCCACGGTGTCGCTACTTTCACCACAGATTCGTCCGGCAACGTTGCGATTGAACGGGTCGTTACCACTTATCAGAAGTCAAGCCTCGGCGCCAAAGACGAAAGCTATCTTGATTTGACAACGGTTAAAACGCTGATTTATCTGCGCTATAGCTATGTCCAGCGTATGCAGCAGAAATATCCGCGCCATAAATTAGCCGGCGACAATTATGAAGTCCGGCCTGGGCAGGCGATTGCCACGCCGAAGGTTATCGCGGGCGAAGCGCTGGCTTTGGCCAAAGACTGGCTGGCGGCAGGGCTGATTGAGGAATACGACAGCTTCAAGGACAGCATGGTAACCGAACGCAATGCTTTGGACGTCAACCGCATTGACCAGCTGCTGCGTCCGGACATCATCAATAACCTGATGGTTATTGCCTGCAAAATTCAGTTTAAGCTTTAAGAAAAAGGGGAAAAGAGCATGGGAAACAATCCAAACCAAAGACGCGGCCGCGCCGTCGTCAAGGCTGACGGTGAGAATCTCGACCTTGGCGAAGTAACCTTTACGCTGCCCGGGGTCAAGCGGGAAGACATCAACGAAGGCAAAGGCTTTACCGAGGCGGACGCCGGCGGCTCCGTCAAAGGCAAACACTACAAGAAAAAAGGCGACAGCATGAAGCGGATTAACGAAATGGACGATGTTACAGTCGTTATAACCGAAGACACCGGGCAGACTTATATTTGCCCGCACGCCTGGAACGTCGAGCCGCCGGAATCTTCCAAAGACGGCAGCGACATTGAATTTCATTTTGCCGAAGCGGAGGAAATCGTAAATGGTTAAAAAAACTTTTACTTTGCATGACGGGCTGCAGGTCGGCGACGGCCCGGTGCATAAAGAAGTCGTCCTGCGCGACTTGCGCGCCGGCGACGTTATTGAGGCGACCGAAGACGCCGAACGCGCCTACACCACCGAAGACGGAAAGATAAGCATTGCCGCCAGCCCGACGCGTGTCGGTATGCTGATTCTGATTAAGCGCATCGAGAAGCTGGGCGACTTGCAAATGCCGCTGACGGAAGCGGAGTTCAAGAAGCTGACGCTTCGCGATATGAACCTGATTAACAAAATGGCGGACGAACAGGAGGCGCAGACGGCGTTGGCCGCCCGGGGGCGAGGCGATTGAGTGTTACGACAAGGCCTTGAGCCTGGTCGTAACCATGAAAAAGCACCTCCATTTTTCGGAAAAGGAAATTTTTGAAATGCCGTTGTCGCGGATTATCCGCTACACAAAGGCCGTCTAAAAGGGAAAAAAGATGAAAGCATCGTTGGTTTTGACATTACAGGGAAACGTTGTCCAGCAGGCCCGCCAGTTTGCTGAAGGCTTCCGTGCACTGTCAACCAACGGCCGCACCCAGATGGCGCTTTTGAGTCGCGGCGTCAAATCCTTTTCCGACGGGCTGGACGCGCTCGGCAACAAATATACCGGCATGCTGACCGGCGCCGCCGGTGCCGCGGCGCTGCGCTCTGCCGGCGGCATGGAATCCCGGCTGGAACGTCTGGGCATTGTTGCCGACCGTTCTAAAAAAGAGATGCAAAAACTCAATGACGAAATTTTCAAGGTTGCCCAAGACCGCAAAATCAATGTCGATTCTTCGGAAGTGCTTTCGGCAATTGAACAAATCACGGCCAAAACCGGCGATATGGCGGTTGCCGAGGAAAACCTGAAAAATATTGCCATGGTGCTTTCGGCAACCGGAGCCAGCGGCGACGACGTCGGCTCGCTGTTTTCTAATATTTTTGAAAAGTTCAATATCCGCGATTCGCAGGAAATGCTGGAAACTATTGACGCGCTGGCCAATCAGGGCAAAATGGGCGCTTTTGAGCTCCGCGACCTGGCAACCCAAGGCGAACGCATCATTTCCGCCTATGCCGCCATGGGCCGCACGGGCAAAGAAGCCGCCATTGAAATGGGCACGATGATGCAGCTGGGCCGCAAAGGCACCGGTTCGACCGAGCAGGCGGCAACCGCTTTTGAAGCGCTGGTCAGAAACCTCACCGACAACCGCATAATCAAAAAACTGCGTTCCATCGGCGTCACCGTCAAGGACAGCAGCGGCAATTTCCGCGCGATTCCCGATATTGTACAGGATATTATCGTCCGTACCAAAGGCAATACGACCAAGCTGGGCGAAATATTTGACGAATTCTCCCGCCGCGCCGTCAATCCGATTGCCATTGCCTACCAGCAGGCGCTGCAAGAGGGAAAAAGCGCCAAAGAAGCTTTTGAACAGCTGCAAAATCTGATGTCGGTTGATACTTCGGGCCAAAGCATTATCGGTGATTCCGAACGTATGGCGCAGACTTTTGAGGCGTCCGTTAACAGCCTTAAAGACGCTTTGCGGTATTTTGCCAACACCAATCTGGCCGAGCCGATTGCTAAACTGGCTCAGGCAATTAACAGCCTGGACGGGGCACAAGTGCAGAAATATCTGGAAATGGGGCTGCAGGCTGCCAAATATCTGGCAATAGCCTGGGGCGCCAACAAGCTTATCCGCGGCGGCGTTTCCCTGTTTTCGGCCGTTAAGAACCTGCGTGCGGGCAATATTGCCGGAGCTTTGGGCGCCGGCGCCTCAATGGGCAATCCGATGCCGGTTTACGTCGTCAATATGGGGGCGGGCGGTATGCTTGCCGATGCCGCGGGTATGGCCATGGGCGGCGGAACGGGAAAAGTCTGGCAGTTTTTGAAAGGTGCCGGAAAGTGGGGCAAACTCGCCGGCCGCGCCGGTGCCGGGCTGGGTATGGCCTACGGCGTTTACGAGGCCTTTACCGCCGAAGACAAGAAAGGCATCGGCAGGGCGTCGGTACCGTTATCGGTTCGGCTCTGGGGCTTTTGGGCGGCCCAATAGGCGTTGCCATCGGCGGTACGCTCGGCGGTTGGGCCGGAGGCTGGATAGGCAGCATGTTTGACGATGCGGAAGCGGAAAACAAAAAGAAATATCAGGAATATCTGACAAACCAGACGCATATCACCCGCAACAATATTCATTTCCAAATTGACAAAGACGGACAGCCGCACCTGCTGCGCCAGGACGGCGACATAGAACAGACCCTTTTTGACGTCGATGTCGGCTATACGAGGTGGAACCGATGAAATATAACGAAGCAAAGTTCAACGGCATTTCCTTTTGGCTGAAAGACCATGACTTCGGCCGCCGCGCCAAAATGGCCGACAATGAGGTTTTGTTTGAAGACGAGGAGCAGAAAAAAGAATACGAGCTGCAGGGATACGACTTTCAGCTGCACGCCTATATTTACGGCAAAGACGTCAGCTCTAAGGTTTCCGCGCTGGACAAGGCTTTTAATGCCAAGAAAACCGGCATTTTGGAATTGCCGTTTACTGGGCGGGTGCGGGTAAAGTTCGCCGAGGGCGGCTTCCGCTTCCGTTTTGCGGAAGGCAAGAAGAACTATGTTGAGATGGAGCTGGATTTCATCAAGGCTGATGAAAGTTCCCTGCAGATTAAAATTGTCAAAATCTCCGAGAACTTGTCCGAAAAGCTGAAAACGACTTCGGAAACCGCGCTTGCCGGATTCTTAAAAGAGTTTAACGGCCGTTACGTTACCGACAAAATTTCCGGGCTGGTCAAGCAGGAGTGTTTTAACGACTTGGCGGCACTTTCCGAGCAAATCTCCAGCCTGAACGCGCAAAGCCTGATTTCCAGTTCCGAAAATATGATAAGCGGGACCTTTGATTCTCTGGCCGCTTCGGCCGCGGGCATCGGCGGCACCGTGCAGTCATATATCAACCTTTTGAACGGCAAGCCCAAAAACAAGTATAAATCTTATATGTCCATTGCCAAAATGGAGGGAATAGAAAGCGCCGGCAGCTGGTCGTCCAGTCCGGTCGTGGCGGAAAACCGCCAGGTGGTGGAGGAGCTGACCAGGAACACCGCTTTTGCCGACCTTTGTCTGGTAGCCGCCGAGGACGAAACCCTGACTTCCAAAAAGGAAACCGAACAGGCAATTGCCGATATTATTGCCGTTTCCAAGGAGCTGGCTGCCAAAATCACGTCCAAAGAATGCCAGACATCTATTTTTGAGCTGCAAAATACACTGGTACAGCTCTTAAAACAGTCGGACAAAATGAACACGCGCCAGATTACCAACCGGGCAACGCTGCCGGCTTCGGTTATTGCCCACGACCAGAACATTGAGCTGGAGCGGTTTTTAAAGAACAACGCCGTCCGTCATCCGCTGTTTGTCGCCGGCGGCAAGGTTTTGGAGGTGTAGCCGTGGCCGAAATCGTCATCAAAACGTCGCAATACGAAATAAGCCTTGCCAATCACCTGATTTTGCAAAACGGCATTTATCAGCTCGCCAATTCGGCGGTTGTTCGCTATGTCAACAAAGATTCCGGCAGCTTAAAGAAGTTGAAGGAAATCGTCAAAGAAGGCGACAGCGCCCAACTTTCCGTTGACGGGCAGGTTATGCTGACCGGACAGATTGCCGATGTCTGGCCGGATTATTCTGAACATGACGCCCCGGCGCTGACAATCCGGCTGAAATCGCCGGCGGCGGCGTTTGTCAACCGTCCGGTCGGCACCGGCAAATACTATATGAACCAAAAGGCAAGCGCCATTTTAGCCGAGCTGTTTGCCGGCATAACCCTGAATATCCGGCAAGACGCAACTTTGAAAACTTTTGTTACCACCGGCACGGAAGCAATCGGTGAGGCGGCGGCAAGGCTGGCGGAAGTTTCCGGGCTTTTAATCTATTCCGGCGCGGACGGGCGTTTGATTGCGGATGTCAAAAATCCTGACAAGCGCAAAATCGGCTGGCTGGCAACCGGCTCCAACGTTTTGGGCGTGTCCAAAGCCAACCGACCGCGCCGCGGCGTTACCATTTTCGGACAAAAGCCGCTGGACGACGACACCGAACTGGACGATGCCGTTTATTCCAGCCTTTCTTCCGGCGGGGAAATTAACGAAGTGGTTTGCGTAGACGACGTTTCGGCAGCAACTCTGTTGTCATATTGCCGGGAAACTGTTAATCAGGAGGTCTCCTGCGTCAACTGGTTTAATACCGACGGCGCGCTGTTGGAGCTCAACCAGTGGATAGGCACTGATGACGCTTGGGCGCTGCCTTTCCGGGAAATGCTTATTTGTTCGCTGGTTTTCAGGCTGGATGACGGCGCTTATTCGTCCGTTGTCGGGCTGGAAGGGGGCGTCAATGACGACTAAAGACGTGATAGCATTGATTGCAAAAATGCTGAAACCGCTGAATATCCGCTGCCTGAATCTTGTGCGCCTGGGCAAAGTGCTGCTGGTCAAAGCCGGGCGCACGCAAAGCCTGCAAGTCCAGACGGCCGGCCGCGAAGTAGTGGAAAACGCCAAATTTATTGAGCCGTACGGCCTGACAAGCAACCCGTTGTCAGGGAGTGAATGCATTGTCCTTAATATTCAGGGCAACCCCGGCAATCCGGTTGTTATCAATGTCGGCAGCCGCCAGTTCCGGGTTCAGGGGTTAAAACCCGGTGAGGTTTGCCTGTATGACAATTCCGGCAGCTTTGTCCACTTAAAAAACGGCGGGAATATTGACGTTCATTGTGAAAATGAACTGTCAGGGAATTGCAAAAGTCTAAAATTGACCGCCCAAACGGCAACCATAACCGCCCAAACGGTCAATCTGGGAGGCGAAGGCGGACAGCCGGCGGCGTTTGTCGGCTGCGAGGTTGTCGTTGACCCCAACACCCACAAGGGAACGATAACCTCCGGTTCAACTGTTGTGAGGGTAAAACAATGATTAACGTTCGCGAGCTGGATATAAGCACCATTGAAGACGAAACCTTAAAGGCAATCGTTATCTGCCTGTTTACCGACGCCAAAGTTGATGACGCCGAACTGCCGTCCTACCTTGACCACAATGCCGGCTGGTGGGGCGATGCCTTTGAACTGACGATTGACGGCAACAAAAAGGCAGTTTCGCTCGGTTCCAAACTGTGGACGCTCAAGCGCGAGAAGATAGAAAACGGGCTTGACAAGACGATTGCCGACTTTGCCCGCCAGGCTCTGACGCCGCTGATTGACGCCAAAATCATTGCCGAGCCGGAAATTACTTCCGTTATATCCGGCAGCCAGAGCCGGCTGACACTGAAATTTGCAGACAGAACCATAGATTTTGAAGGAATCTTGCCATGAGTTTTACCGTTCCAACCTTAAAAGAGCTGATTGACAAATGCGAGGCAGCCTACAGCGCTTTGATAACCGTCAAGGAAATGCCGGTTTCCGAACAGCAGGTCAAAGCGCGGATTCTCGCCAATGCTGTTAACGGCTTGTATGAATATATCGCCTATCTGGGGCGCCAGATTATCGTTACAACCGCCGAAGCCGAATATCTGGAAGCCCATTGCGCGACTAAAAAGATTTTTCGCAAAACCAAAAGCAAGGCCAGCGGTACAATCAGCGTTGACGGAACCATCGGCGCCGTTATTAAAGCCGGCCAAACCCTGACCCGTGCGGACGGTATGTCCTATAAGGTAACGGAAGACGTGGTTTTGGCAGCTGTCAGCCAGGAAGTCGGCGTTGAATGTCTGACCGCCGGCACGGCCGGAAACTGCGAAGCCGGAACGATTTTGAACTTCGCTTCCGCCATTCCCGGCGTTAACAGCAGGGCAACCGTGGTTTTAATCGGCTCCGGCGCGGATGACGAAAGCGACGCCGACCTGTTGACCCGCTATCTGGTGTTTATGCAAAACGTCTATTACGGCGGCGCCGATTCCGACTATGTCAAATGGGCGTTGTCGGTTGCCGGCGTCAATAACGCCTGGGTAGAGGGCTGCGTTATGGGGCCGGGCACGGTTACGGTCTGGATTATGACGCCGCACGGCTTGCCGGATAAAATCCTTTGTCAAAAGGTCTGGGAATACATCGAAACCGTCCGCCCAGTCACTGCAACCCGCATATTTGTTACCGGGCCGAACGCTAAAAAGGTAACGATTACCATCACCGACCTGGAACCGGACGACGAGGAATTGAAAACAGCGATTGAAGCGGCGCTGGCAAAATACTTCAACGGGCTGAAAAAAGGCGAGGACGTCAAGGTCAAAGACGTTTATGCCGCCATTTCCACCGTTTCCGGTATAGAAAACTATCATATTGACCTGACCGAAGACATAGAAGTTGCCGATACGGAAATCGCAGTGCTGGAGGAGGTAATATGGGCGTAAAGGGAACTCCGGAGAATTACCGCGCCGCCTTAAAGGCTCTGCGTCCCCGCGGCGTCATCTGGGAAGTGGAAGAGGGCAGCGTAACCGACCGCGAAATTTCGGTAGAAGCGCAAATGCTCTCCGAAGTCCATATCCGGGCGGAAAAGCTGCCGGTTGAAGCCAACATTGCAACCACGCACGAACTGCTGGAAGAATGGGAAGACGTGTTTGAGCTGCCGCACGAGGGAAGCTACGAAGACCGCATTCTGGCGTTGCTGGCAGCCAGCAGCGAGGGCTGTCAGACCAAAGCGTATTTTACCGATTTGTGCGCGGTTGCCGGGGTTTTGGTTGAAATCCGCGAACATTGTCCGTTTATGTTCGGCGATTCGGAATGCGGCAGCTGGCACGAAATCGGTCCCGAAGAAATAATTTTCTACTGGGATGTCATTATTAAGGAGGGCACCGACGTCGCCGTTGCCAAAATCACGGCGTTGCTGACCAAGTACAAGCAGAGCCACACGGTTTTAACATTTATTGACGAGAGGATAAAATAATGGAATTTGTCAAACCGATTAACCGCGACGACTGGGGCGACCCGGATCCGGCAAACAAGATTCCGGGAGCCGTGCCGCCGGCCAAAGCTTTCTCGCAGACGATGACCGAAATGGTCAACGTCATCACAAGCGCCGGCCTGACGCCGTCTGGAGAAGACCTGACCCAGTTTGACCAGGCGATTAAGGCTTTGGTGCAAAAGAAAGTTGACGAGGCCAATATGCTGGCCGTTTCCAATACGGTCTATCAAAGAAATATAGGCGATTTCATTTTTACCAACAATAAAATGCGCGGCACCAAAGCAACCGGCAGCCTGAACGGCGCGTATGAGTGCAACGGCGACGAGTTCAGCGAAACCGATTTTGAAGGCGAAAGCACCCCGTATCAGTTGCTTGTTGCCGGCAATTTGCCGTCGGTTACCTATGCCAAATATGCCGAAATTCTGAAGAAATACGGCAACTGCGGTTATTATGCGCTTGATACGGCGGCTAAAAAGTTCAAAATTCCGACCATCAAAACCGCCTTTCTGCAGGCCGGCACGCCGGGCGAGTTCAAAGAAGCGGGCATTCCGAATATTGCCGGCGAAATAACTTTCGTTCAGCGCGCTTACAGCACAAGCGACCCGATTCACGGAACCGGGGCGTTGGATGCCTCCACGCCGTACACAGACCAGATTTTATTCCGTGCCGGCGGCGGTTGGGGCGGCTTCGGAAACTGGAAACTTAAATTCAACGCTTCCAAAAGCAGCGCCGTCTATGGCAAGAGCTCAACCGTACAGCCCCCGGCCGTTTGTACTCGGGTTATGGTTCAGCTGGCGAACGAAATTGACAATGCGACATCGCTGGAAAAATATCTTGACCAAATCAAAGAAGCACAAAAAACGGCGTTAAACACCATCACGCAAACGGCGCAAAGCGAAAAGACGGCAGCGGTTGAAGCCATCAATACCGCAGAAACGGAAGCCTTGAACGCGGTGGAAAGCCGGGAAACGGAAGCTTTGGGCAAGCTGGCCGCCAAGGAAAGCGAAGTTTTGGCCAAGTTTGAAACTGAGCAGAACGACCTCAAAACGTATGTGGAAATTGCGGTTGAGCCCAAATATGATGCTTTTGAAACGGCAATTGCCACATCGGAAGAAAAAATCCAAGCCTTAACGGCGCAAAATACGACTGCCGACGGCAATATTGCCGAACTGACGGAACAAAACGAGTTGGCCGCGGAAAATATTGAGGCGCTGACAAACCTTAACAATACGGCAGCATCCACCGTACAGACGGTCACCGAAAAGGCCGCCGCGGCTGCCGCCAGTGCCGAAGCGGCGGAAAACGCCAAAACTGCCGCCGAAACGGCCGTTAACGGGTTTGATGCCCACGTTGCGGAAAAAAAGGCCGAAGCCCAAACCGCTGTAGCTGAAGCCGAACAGGAGGCGGAAACCGCTTTTGACGCACATGCCGCAACCAAGCAGCAGGAAGTTGACGCTTCTGCCGCTGAAGCTGTCGAAGCCGCAGAAAAGGCCAAACAATACCGGGACGAGGCGCAGGAAATAGCCAACCTGCCGAATGCGACCGAGGAAACGCGCGGCATGGCCAGAATTGCAACGACGGCAGAAGTAGAAGCCGGCACTAATGACGAAAGCTTCGTTACCCCGGCAAAACTCAAGCCGGTTGTTTCTCCGCTTGCCAAAACTGCCGACCTGACCGCGCATACCGGCAATAAGTCAAACCCGCACGGCGTGACCAAAGCGCAGGTCGGGCTTGGCAACGTGGACAATACCGCCGACGCCAACAAGCCGGTTTCTACGGCACAGAAGTCCTATGTCGACAACTTCCAGCCGGCCATAACAACCCTGACGGCAGCTTCCGGCACGCTGACGCTGGCCGTTAACAAGGTCTATTCGGCGGCAATTACCGGCAATACGACGTTTTCGCTGCCGACACCGGGCAATAAAAACGTATTTAACCAAATCAAGGTCATGCTTAAAGTTACCGGAACGCCGACCATAAACTGGGGCACGACGCAGTTTTTCAACAAGGCGACCCCGGAAATAGAGGCCGGCTGCTACGACGTTTATTTTGACTACGACAACAATTTGAGCGCCTGGGTTTGCGGCGCAATGCCGAAAGGAGCTGCGGCATGAGGCTGAACAGCGAAAAAATGCTGATGGGCGGTGTTTGTTTTGAACCGGTAACGTTTACCGCGTCAGATTCTCTGCAACAATGGAAAATTCCCGCCGGTGTCAGAAAAATCCATGTCGACTGCGTTGCCGCAGCTGGCGCAACTTCCGCGTCAAACTATGCCGGTGGCAAGGGCGGGCGCGTTCAATGCGATTTGAAAGTCAGTGCCGGACAGATTCTTTATATTATGGCTGGGAAAAAGCCTTCGGACGGCCAGCTGGCAGTTTATAACGCCTCGGATATTCGCATCGGCGGCACGGAATATTCCAATCGCGTTATTGTTGCGGGAGGCGGCGGTAGTGCCTCTTACGGCAACCGCGGAGATACCGGAGGTGGCGCTGCGGGCGGTAATGGCGGCGGCCTGACCGGCGCCGATGGTGATAATACCGTACACACGGCCGGCGGCAAAGGAGGAACGCAGACTGCCGGGGGGTCGGGCGGTGCCGCTCCCGGTTCCGGGTACCAAAACGAGGCAGGGAAGACCGGTTCTTTGGGGCTCGGCGGTGATGGCATAAAAGGCCCCGGAAATTACGCAAATACGCACAGCGGTGCGGGCGGTGCCGGTTATTACGGCGGCGGGTCAGGAGCGGCTTATGAATACTTCGGCACGACAATGGCCGCAGGCGGCGGAGGGTCGTCATATACTGCCCCGTCTTTGTGCAGCAGTGTCGTCCATACGCAGGGATATTGTGCCGGAAACGGCTATGTAACAATCTCAACGGCAAAATAAAGAAAGGGGAACAAAATGCTTGAAAACCGCAGAAATCTAGGGGGGGGGAGCGCTCTTGCCGAGCTTGTAGATAATTTTGACCTCCGGCGGAGGGCAAAATTATGCTGAATTTTTGGAGTAAAAAAACGATGATGGGCAATGCAAAAATAAAACCTGTAACATTCTCCGCTTCCGCTTCGCTGCAACAATGGAAAGTTCCGGCCGGTGTGCGGAAGGTTCACGTCGACTGCGCGGCAAGCCAGGGCATGAACGGCGGCAAGGGCGGCCGGGTACAGTGCGACCTGAAAGTCAGTCCGGGACAGATTCTTTATATTATGGTCGGCCCGGTTCCGTCTTCGCTGGACGCGGCGGCGTACAACGCCAGCGACGTCCGTATCGGCGGCAACGGATATTCCAACCGCGTTATTGTTGCGGGCGGTGGTGGCAATGCATCTTCACGAAATGCAACTGGCGGCGCCGGAGGCGGATTAACCGGAGGAGCGGGCAGCGCCCACGGAAACGCCGGAGCAGGACAAGGCGGCAGCCAGTCGGCAGGAGGCGCAGGCGGAACCTGTGTCCCCATCAGCATCGGACACAGTCACGGCGGCAATGCCGGTGTACAGGGAACGGGCGGAGCCGGCGGCAGTTGCGGCTATTGCGGTACTTGGGGCGCGGGTGGTGCCGGTTACTATGGCGGCGGGTCAGGCGGGGCGCAATGGAACAAAAACGGCGCTTTTGCAGCCGGAGGCGGCGGCGGGTCGTCATATACGGCCCCGTCTTTGTGCAGCAGTGTCGTCCACACGCAGGGTTTCCGCAGCGGCGCTGGTAATATTACACTTTCTTAAAAAAGGAGAAAACATGACAAAATACGTTAAAATCAAAGAAAACGGCGAGGCGCTGGAATACGCGCCGCGTGATATTCCCGGAATCTCAAACTGGGGGCTGGACGAGGCCAACGTACTGGCGGCGGGCTTCCTGCCGCTGGAAGAAACGCCGCAGCCCCGCGACGGCAAGCGCTACGTCTTGAGTTACGAACAGCGGGGCGACAAGATTGCCGAGGTCTGGACGGAAGTGCCGCTGACCCGTGCCGAAATTGAAGCAAAGCGCGAGCAGCTGTACCGCAGCCAGACCGATAAACTTTCGGCGGAATATACCCGCAAAAGTATTTTAGGCACCTTAAGCCCGGAAGAAAAAGCAGAGCTGGAAGAACAAATCCGGATTATCAGCGCGCAAATCGTTGCCGATAACCCGTATCCGGAAACCGTAGAAGACGAAAGCGAGGCGGAAGATGTTGTCAGTGCTTAAAATCTTTGTCAGCGGCACCGGTACTTTTCTGAACCGTGTTCGCGGCGGCTTGTTTGACATTCCGTGCAACAAGCTGTTTTATCCGCTCTTCTTCGGGGTTTTGTGCAGTTATGCCGGCGGGTGGAACGTTTCTGGGTTTGTTTCCGGTTTTCTCGCCTGTTACGTCGGCCAGCAGATTGCCGGCTGGGGCGCTTATATCGGCGCCTTGACCGTCGGTGCCAAACCGGCTGCCGAATGCCAGATGATTGACGATATTGTCAATGCCGCCCGCATAAGCTTTAAGGGGCGCAGCTGGTACTTGAAAGATTACCCGCGCGCCTGGGGCTTTGCCGCTCTGGCCTTGCGCGGGCTGGTCTGGACGTTTTTAATCGGCCTTGCGTTTCAAAGTCTGGCCATTATGGCGTCCGGTCTGCTGATGCCGGTTTGTTATCTGCTGCCGACTTTGGCGCTCTGGTACACCAAACACAATGCCGATAAAACAGCTTGGAACATCGGCGAATGGCTCTGGGGCTTCGTTCTGACCGGTTTTGCCGCTTATGAAATTATCGGATAGGAAAGGGGGGCAAAATGCTTGAAAGTCGCAGAAATCTAGGGGGGGGGGAACGCTCTTGCCGAGCTTGTAAATAAAGGTTTTGGCCTCCGGCGGAGGGCAAAACCATGCTAGAGTTTTGGAGTAAACAACTATTATTATCCGCAAAATCGGATCCGTACAAACCCGAGACGGTATTATTTGAAAGCGCTACGCCCGGAACGTACAGCCTGAACCTTGCCGGCGACGGGGTTTATGAGTTGTATTGTATCGCCGGCGGTGGCGGCGGTTCTTCCAGAAACAGCGGAGGTTCTGTATATATCAATTCAGGAGGCGGTTCTGGTTCCGGTTTTATAGGAACAATGCAATTGTCCAAAGGAATTTACAGCATAACCATCGGTGCTGGTGGAAACGGCGGCGATACATATGGTGGCGGCGGTGGAAATTCCGCCATAGGCAATGCCATTGTGTCCTATGGCGGTGGCGGCGGTAATGCAACTGGGCTTTCTGGCAGCGGCGGTTCCGGTGGAGCCATACCGTCCGTTAACGTTGCGGCAATATCTATAGCTTTGCATACGGGCGGCAATAATGGCGGTTCGGGACGGGGAAGTACAGCTGCCGGGGGCGGAAGTTCTGTATATGGCGGCTGGGGAGCCGGCGGAATGGCTAATAAATCAAACCGCGCGGCCGGCACCGCTGGATATGTAAAGGTTATTTATAAAAGATTAAAACCATAAGGAGAAACAAAAGATGCCGAAAAGTCTAAAAACAATCGTCTTAAAACATCTGGCACGGTTAAACAGCCGCCAGTTTGTCTTTTTGCTTTTTGGCATTATGGCGTTTGTTTTGGCCTTGTTGCAGCCGGAAATCCGCGGGAATTTCTTAAATATTGTGGAGGCGTTATGTTCAAAAATATCCTGGTAATCGGCAGCTGGGTTGCCTCAATCGTTTTGGCCTATCAGCTGGGCACCAGCCGGGCAGAAGTTCAATATATAGAAAAGAAAGTCGAGGTGGTGAAATATGAAAAAGGGAAAGCGTGCAATCTTTTGGCTAAGCCGAATCTTGGCGATGACGATATTAGCCGGCTGTTCGACAACGGCCAGCTCTGAATCCGGCTGTATTGAGTTTCCGAAAGGCGGGCCGGCAATGGGCGGTGTTTACCGGCGGTTATCGGCCGAAGACCGGAAAATTGCCAACGAATATTTTAACCGGCTTTATAAAGTCAGCCAGCTGCCGGTATTTTGTAAAAAAAACTAATACAAATTATTATAAAAAGGACGGCGTGTTGACGCACGCCGCCGGCAGAACTCGCGATTCTGTCAGAGAAAGCCCCGCGCGGGCTGGCTTCCTACTCTTTACATCTTAATCTTAAAATGCAGAACAGGAGTAGAACATAATGCAAGCAGAGTCAAAAAATATTTTTAATTTTGAACAGGTCAAACCGGTCGAGCCGTTGGCATCTTATATCGGCGGCAAAAAGTTGCTGGCTAAGACTATAGTTCCTATTATTGAAAAAATCCCACATAATATATATTGTGAACCCTTTGTCGGTATGGGCGGCATCTTCTTCAGACGGACACAAAAGCCCAAATGCGAGGCCATTAATGACATCAACGGCGAGCTGGTCAATATGTTTCGTATGGTCGAGAGATTTCCCGATTATCTGGCCGATATGTTACGGTTTAAGATTTACAGCCGTGCCGAGTTTAAGCGGATGCTCGCCACGCCGCCGCTTTTGCTGACCGAACTGGAGCGGGCGGTACGCTTTATATATATACAGAAAAGCGCTTTTGGCGGCAAAGTCCGCAATCAGGCTTTCGGGGTAGATTTAAGCCGGGTGCGTTTCAATTCCGAGCGTGTTATTCCGCAAATTCAGGCGTTGCATGAACGTTTAGCCGGTGTTTATATTGAGTGCCTGCCTTATCAAGAGTTTATAAAACGCTATGACCAAGTCGATACGCTTTTTTATCTTGACCCGCCTTACTGGGGAAGCGAAAGTTTTTATGGAAAAGACTTTTTCAGCCGGACGGATTTTGCCGAACTGGCCAAACTCTTAAATGTCATAAAAGGCAAATTTATAATGAGTATTAACGATGTGCCGGAAATCAGGGCAATATTCAAAGGCTTTTATATAAAGGAAGTCAACACCCGCTATACCACCGGAACCCAATCCGGAAAACAGGCCGCAGAATTGCTGATAAGCAATATCGATTTTGATACTTTATAATATATATAAAGAAAGGGGCTGCAAATATAAAGAAAGGGGCTGCAAAGCCCCTTAAAAGTCTAAAAACGAGCGAGCAAGGACAAAATTGTCTAAATGTTAAGAACCACTATATATTGTGGTTGTTTCGTCAAAAGATACAAGCCGAGAGTCTAAAAACGACCGCAAAAGTCTAAAAAGAAGCGAACAAGAGTCTAAAATCCGCCGCCAAACTACACTCTCTTATTTCAATCATAACATTTCCTCAAATAATTAACCGTATAACAACACAGCACTAATATCTCTTCTTTATATTGGAAATAAACGAAAGATGTGGCCGAATGCCAGCACTTTAAGCGAAAATAAGCAGCTGTCAATATCAAACACTTTTATTCTGACAAAGTTTCAAATCCGACTTTTGATAAATGATTATCCCGAAAAGCTATAAGATTTCAACCGCACTAGCCGCTTGTAAAATAAAGGGTTTTATATAGGCAATCGTGTAACAAGCGTGAATTGGCCTGATAAACACTCCTCATACGATATCAAATAAGTGATTGATATATAAAGAAAAAGCCGCCTTAAAGCGACTTTTTCAATACTGGTAGGCGCGCAGGGATTCGAACCCTGGACCCACTGATTAAGAGTCAGTTGCTCTAGCCAACTGAGCTACGCACCCATCATCAAAATGGCATTTGCCATCAAAACTGCCGTTACTATAACCAAAAGATTTTTTTTTGCAACCCCTTTTTTTATTTTTTTTGATATTTTTTTTAATGCGCGGGTAAAAGCCTTGCAATATATTGATTCTGCGCTTATATTTCTTGTAAATTCTTGGAGAGGAAAATGCATTTTTATCAGGTTGGCGGTGCTGTGCGGGATATGTTGCTGCATAAGTCCTGCCAGGACAGGGATTTTGTGGTTACAGGCGGAACGGAAAAGGAAATGCTGGCCCTGGGTTTTAAAAAAGTCGGGAAAAGCTTTCCCGTTTTTCTGCACCCGGAAACCGGCGAAGAATATGCGCTTGCCCGCCGGGAGGTAAAAACCGGCTTAGGTCATTGTGATTTCAAATTTGAATTCACGCCGGACATTACTTTGGAAGAGGATTCTCTGCGGCGGGATTTTACCTGCAATGCTTTATACCGAAATCCCGATACCGGGGAAATTCTGGATTTTCATCAGGGGAGGGATGATATTAAAAAGCGTGTTTTGCGCCATATTTCGGAACATTTTGCCGAAGATCCCCTGCGGGTGCTGCGGATGTGCCGGTTTGCAGCGCAGTTAGAGTTTGCCGTTGCGCCTGAAACGATGGCACTTTGCCGCCGGATGGTAGAAGAAGGGGCGCTGGCACATTTAAGCCGGCAGCGGATTTGGCAGGAAATGGAAAAGGCGCTGGGGTGCCGCGGATTTTATCTTTTTGTCCGGACGGCGCGCGAATGCGGTGCATTGTCGGTGCTGCTGCCTGAAATCGGAGAACTGTGGAATGTTCCTGAACGCCGGGACTATCATCCTGAGGGAAACAGCGGGGAGCATACCGTTCTGTCGCTGAAAGCAGCCGATACGGACGACGCTATGGTCAATCTGGCCGTATTGCTGCATGATGTCGGAAAAACGGCTACGGATCCGCAAAAATGGCCGTCGCATCGCGGACATGACTTGCTGGGAGCAGAGATTATCGGCCGGATAGCTGCCCGGCTGCAAATCCCTGAAGCTTATGTCGGGTTTGCCCGTTTTTGTGCCTTAAACCATATGGTGTCGCATCGTCCGCCCGCGGATGCCGCCAAGAAACTTGCCCGGATAGCTGTTGACCTGCTTCGTTTTCACCGCCCGGACTATGTGGAGAGGTTTATTGCCGTCATGTCTGCCGATGTGCGGGGGCGGGACAAGCCTTTCGGCCGTGCCGAACAAAAGAATTTTGCCGCCATTGCCGCAATGCTGGAACGGTTTTACCAGAAAGCGTCAACCCTGCGCTTTTGCGAATATCCTGAATTCAGACAGGCCCTGGAAGCTTTGAAAGAACATCGGATAACATCCGTTCAGCTCAGAAAAAAAGAGGCGGAAATCCTGTTGCGGCAGGCGGAAATTTAATGTGCCTGCCCTGTACGGCTCTTTAAATCTTATAAATTGCCAAATCTTATAAATTGCCGATGCTTTCTGTGTAAATCCGATTTAATGCTTTAAAAAAAATAATATATATGTTTCAATCATCAGCGGAGAACTTTATTTTTTAACTTTATGGATTATGGTGCTGTTATGGGAAAATCGCTGAATTTAGCTCTGTTGCTGACTGTTTCTTTGCCGGCCGTGGCGTATGCCGTATCTGCCGCTCCGGCGGAAAAGGCGCCCGCGACGGCGTCGTCGGGAATTTATAAATTGGATGAAGAAAAAGCCGCATCTGCTGCTGTGTCGAAAGCAGCCGGAGATGCAGGTGCAGTATCGCCGGCTGCCCCAATTGCAGAGGAGGAAACAGACCAGCCCAAAATAATAAAAGAGGAAATCTCCGGCGGTCATATTGAAAAGCTGGTGGCGCCTGACGGCAAGGTTATTGCCGAAAAAACGATAAAAGACGGCGAAGTCGTTAAAAAGGTGCTGAACTATTATCATCCCAACGGGCAGGTTTCCCGCAAGGTAACTACGCTGGATGACGGCAAAGGGTTTTATGCGGAAGATTACTATATGAACGGGCGTCTGGCAGCGCAGGCAACATATCTGAACGAGAATAATAAAATCGGCACCGAAAAGAAATACGACAACAACGGGACATTGCGGCAGGAAATTCCGTGGGTTCTGCCCAAAGAAGACGCGCAGAAGCCATTGGCTGAACAAAAGACGATTCGCCAGGGCAACATCATCACATATTATCCCGACGGGCGTATAGCCGCATCGTTTCCAGTCGGTCAGGAAGACGGCAAAACCCTGTTTTTTAACCGTCAGGGCCGCGTGATAAAGGAAGTCGAAAATGCCCGGGTGCTGAATTTTGCTCCCGAACTGGATGCGGCGGATTGTCAGGATAAGGTTGTGAAACTGAGCTTGGAAGAGCTGGTTGAACTTTATGAAGATGAGGGGGATATATCGTATAACAAGTGCGGCTTGCCGTATCGGGAAAACTTTGTATATGAAATCGCCGATATGCGCGGTAATGCAGTGTCGAAGATAAGTTATGACGATACGGGAATGATTCGGCGCATAACCCCTTATGTCGGCGGTTTGAAAAACGGCGTCGAGCAAAAGTTTGACGCTTCGGGCAATCTGACTGCGGAAATAAATTACAAACAAGGGATAAAAAACGGAACCGCGAGCGGCTTTTTCCCGACCAAGGAGGTAGCCTTCCGCAAACGTTATGAGGACGGAAAAGTCGTTGGCAGGCTGACCTGCTATTTCCCGACCGGGGAAGTTGCCGCGGAGTTTGCATATAAAGACGGCAAAAAGGAAGGAACTGCAAAGATATACGGTCCCAATGCCCGCGAAATCTCTTTTGCCGGCGGCGAAATTGTCGGCGCTGCGCCGAAAGATGCCCGTCGCGCTCCGGAATCGTCCAAGCTTGCGGCTCTGTCCAATCCTGATCCGAAATGCCTGGATATAACCTCTAAGTTGGATGAACTGGCGCTTGATTTGGAAGCTAACGCCAATACCGTAACCAAAGCTTTTGCGTTGGATTTGCCGGATTCCTGCCGGGATTTTTCCTCTTTCAAACCCGAAAAAAGCAATTATGCCTGTTATGATGTCCTCAACCGTCTGCGTGCCGTGTTCCCGACCGGTTATAACCGCGGCGAATATGCAATCGAAACGGTTTATGCCGAAAACGGGCAGCACCTGTATGATATTCCGTACTATCAAAAACAGAAGCAGGGCTTTGCCAAAAAGTTTGACGATAAAGGTCATGTTGTCGCGGAGATTTATTACAGCCGGGATAAATTGGCGGAAAGTTCGCGCAGCTATCATGACAACGGAGCCGTCAAAGAAATGCTGACCATAGCAGACGGTGCGCCGCGTAAGCTCCTGGTAAGGTATAATAAAGACGGAACGCTGGCCTTCAGCCTGAATTATAATGAAGGAGAAAAGACGGATGCCTTTTTGGCCGAACCGCAAAAGAACAAGGATATTTATCTGAAATTCTATGAAGGCGAACTTGACAATATTCGCGAGGTGAATGCATCTAATCCGCAGAATTATATTGAATATAACTTAGCTTCCGGCGAATATACCGTATATAAGAACAGCGAGTTGATTAAAGGCGGAAAAATCTGCGGTTATGAAAATCGGACAGCAGATGCTGCACCATCAACAAGTGCCACATCTTCAACATCTGCTGCACCATCAACAAGTGCCACATCTTCAACATCTGCTGCACCATCAATGAGTACCACACCTTCAACAGCTGTTGCACCTGCAACAGATGCCGCAGCGTCATTAACGGCTGCCGCATCTGCAGCGTCTTCCGTAACTTCAAGTCAGTCGGAATCCGTTTTGCAGCCTGCGCCAAAACAGGCTTCTGAAGCTCCGGCCTCTGCTGCCGGAACTCCCGCCGCTGCGGTTCCAACCTCTTCCTCGGCAGCGTCCGTTTCAGACGCCGCTCCGTCTACAGTAGCTCCGGTTTCTTCCGCGTCGGTAGCAGTACCGGCCTCGGAGGAAGTTCCGACAGCCGCATCGTCTGTGCAAAAAGCCGATATTCCCGTCCGGAGTGAAAAAAACGAAGTATCACCTGTCCTTCCGGAAGATGCTGCGCCGATGGTAGAAGGGCTGGAGCCTGTTTCTTTTGACGATATAAAACTTAAAAATGCGATTATCCCGACGGCAGAAGAGAAAAAGCAGGCCGAACTGGCAGCCAAAAATATCGGTCCGGTTGCCAAACCGGACATAGATGCGCTGGCAGATGTCGTTGACAAGGAGCATGTCAGCATCGGCGGCGAAAAAACTTCCGGCTCTCTGGCTAAAACCGAAAAATTTTATTATCCTAACGGCAATCTCCGCAAAACGATAAAAACCCGCGGCGGCCGGACGGAAGAAATTAAGGAGTACTCCAAAACCGGACTGCTGCTTACCGATACCGTTTACAAAGACGACGGCATTCTGATTGAAAAATATTTCGGTTCGGGAGAAATTCGCCGCAAGACAAATAAGGCTTATACAGACAATCCGGTAATGGCTTTTATATCGCGCGAAGATTTTTATGACAACGGCAAGGCGCGTTATGAGATAACCCGCAAACCGGAAACCTTGCTGTTTTCCGATAAGCAGTTTTATCCCGACGGTACCCTGAAAGTTGAAACGGTTCAGAATTCTCCGCTGTCATACACAATCAGCGAATACGACAAAGCCGGAAAGCTTGTCAAAGTTATAAAGCAGCTCGGCCCCAACATTTTGGAAGAGGTATATGATGCCTCGGGAACAGTCAAATCCCTGAAATTGAACGGAGCCGATATGCCGGTGAAATTTGCCAAAAACAGCAGCGGACTGTTGCGGGACAATATGAAGATATTTGCCAAGAACGGAGCAGTTTCATCAGAATTCAAAGCCGATGAAAAACAGAACACGCTGCTGGAATACTATAAAAACGGCAAGGTAAAGACTGAAATCGTCTTTTATAATAACGGCGAAATTTCCGTCAAAGCCTTTGACCGCGAGGGAGCGTTGGAAAAGTTCGCCTATCTGGCGCCTGACGGCAAATTACATCTTCAAAAGCCGTCCGTCCGTACCGTTTCGGCTTATCGCGAGCGGCACTGGGTCGATTATAATAATCCGCGTTGGATAGAAAATCAGGACCGTTATTCGGTGAAATCCGTTGCCCGCCTCAATTTGGACACCGCTGCGTATATTTTAGCCGAACTGGATATGCAGGCACCGGAAATGATGAAAAAGCTGTACGATATTTATAAATAAACGCGTGACAGTTGGAATAGGCGGAACAATGATACAGGTAAAACCGGCGCGTAACCTCACATAACGGGCATGGCGGCAAGTACAGCCAGTGTGTAACCTCACATAACGGGTATGGCGGCAAGTACAGCCAGCGCGTAACCTCATATAACTAACACGGTGCAAGTGCGGCCGGTATAGAAGGGCAGGGCGTGGCAGTCCGGGCGTATCTGCCCTTTTCCTATATTTGTTGTATCCGTAAATTAATGTTTGACAAAAAATAAACGGCGTTATATATCTCAAGCCGAAACAACTATATATATGTCAAATTTAATTAAAATGTTATCATTATGAAAACAGAAAAAATCAGTGTTGCAGAAATAAGCCGTTTGCGTGAAGCTGCAGAAATTGAAAGAAACACGCATCATGAAGTTATGAATCGCATCAGCAAAATCAGTTCTGTCCAAGTCGGCTTCAACTGGCTTCCTGACGGTCTTCCCGCCAAAGAGCAGATGCAGATAGTCAAACGCGGCAACCAAAAGGAAATTATGGCTTTGCTGACGGCGTATGCCAATCTCCGTATGTCTTCACACGATGAGGAACGGTTTGAACGCGTTAATATTGCGCCTGAGGTGCAGATGTATATTTTCCATCAGCCGATAGGGTTTGATGCTGCTCGTATTTATATGTTGGAGCACAATCGCCTGTGTCTGGACGTCGAAACAGAATTGATAAAGAAAAAGATGATGTCTGTTATTGCCAAAAAGAGGCTTTCGCCGAAAGCGGAAGTTTTCCTTCTGACGCATTGCCTGCATGAGGGAAAAGAGCAGGACAGCGATTCATCGTTGTTTCCGGTGCAGGAATATTTGGAAAAAAACAGACTTTCACCTCTTGGGCAACAGGCATTGATGACGTATCTCAACGTTGGCGGCGGCAGGGACAGCTTTATAGATGCCTGTCGCAACTGTGTCAAAACGTATGTTGAACGGTATAAGGAACTATCCCTTCCGGCACAGCGCGAGATGGTTAAAAGCGGTGACAGCGAATTGATTATGTCCTATATTCTGTTTTCCAAAAGAGGTTTGGAAGCGGAAGAGGAATTGCTGGAACGCGGCAATCGTGAAGAGGTTGAAGCCTATTTTAAGCGCTATGCAACATTGTGAAAGAAACAACATGAAAATACAAAGCCCCGCAGCGTATGTCTGGCGGGGTTTTGTTGTTTTTGCTGCCGGGTTTGCACTCTCTCTGGCTAAAGAGCCCTCCCTGCGCGCCTTGCTGGCAGGTTGACATTTTTGCCGGTTCGTACGCTCTCGGGCTAAAACGTTTCCCAGTGTATTTTTTCCGGATTAAGCCTGTCTTCCGGTTGTTTAGGCGTTTCTTCCGGATAGCCGATGGTAATGATTGCTACAGGGAGCATCGTTTCTGGCATACGGAACTTTTTACGCAGGTTGTCAACGACCATCGGCATCGGCGCCGCACCGCAAAAACAGGCGCCCAGCCCTTTGGCATGGCAGGCCAGCAGCAGGTTTTGCGCAGCGAGGGAACCGTCAATCTGGGCATAGTTCCATCCCTCTTTTTCGCGGTGGAAACATTCTTCTTCGTCTGCGCAGACAACAATAGCGCATGCTGCATCTTTGGCAAAAGATGTCCAAGGCTGAATCTGGCGCAGGGTACGTAAAGTTTCCGCGTCCTGAATAACCAGAAAATGCCAGGGTTGTTTGTTGTGTGCGGAGGGGGCATAACTTGCTGCCCGGATGAGTTCCAGAATTTCGTCTTTCGTCAGTTTCTTTTCCGGGTTGTATTTTCTGATAGAACGCCGGGTCAGTAATCCTTCATACAATTCCATGGGTAAACTCCTGTAAAATTTAGAAATCAGTTAACGCTTCTCTGCAGTTGCTCAATGTGCGGCAAAACCATATGTTCAATCAAAAAGCGAAAAGTCTTTTCCACCATCTGATCCGTGTTCAGAATAACCGGGTAAATGTCTTTCGGATTTTCCGCCTGTGCCAGTTTTTTGGCCAAAACGCCGTAAACGTCGGCCATGTCGGAAAGCGAAGCCATCAGTTCTGCGGCATAGTTAGGAATGGACAGTGTCTCGCAGCCGCCCCAAAAGCCTTCGACAAAGCCGAACTCAATCTGGTCGGCACGGCTATGGCATAATTCTGCCAATTCTTTCGTGTCGCTTTTGTTTCCGGAAAATTCCGGAAGTTTGAGCGTGTTGGTTTTGATTTCGACAAACATCTCGTCCCACAGCCCCATAAAAAACTTGAAAAAAAGTTCCGCTTCGTTTTTTGTCGTCAGCCTCGGTTGCATGTTTTCGGCAAACAGCGAAGCAATGACGTCCGTCGGGCGCAAGTTGGGATTAGGGCTGCAGACGGCTCCTGCAAACCGGAGCTTGACGACGCCGAGTGGCGCCGGGCAGTTATAATGGTCAAGAAACCGCTGGAATTTATCATCCCCAATATATACATTTTCGCTTTGCATTTTATTTCATCTTTATATATAATGACTGACATAACACAATTTAATGGGAGTTTTGCAAATTGTCCACTCTAAAATTATCGCTGTTATTATCTCTGGTTCTGAGCGTTTCGGCATGTTCGCAGTTTGCGCCGTTTGAAGACCGCCGCCGCGAGCCGGGGACGGAGTATGTGTATGTCGGTGCTTCCAAGCCCGGCCGGCCGGCGGTATGCTATAATCCTCTTTTTTATGATAAGGAAGAGGTAAAGGCGTTTGCCGACGGTTTGTGCCGGGAACATAAAGCCGGCACGCATGCCGAAGAGATACGCCGCGATATTTTTACCTGTCGGCTGTTTGTGCCTTCCAAAGCTTATTATAAATGTGTCGCCGATAAATAGGCTGCTTCTTTCTCCGCGGTGCGGGTGCCGGATTCAGGAAACGCGTCGCCTGTAGGCAATCGTTGCAAAAAAAAACGGTTTCAGGCAGCGCATAGCCCGTGCGGTATTTGCCGAAAAAGCCTGTTTCGGGGGTATGTATGGCCTGTGCGGCGTTCCTCGCAAAATATGCCGGAGGGAAAGAAACGCATTTATAAGAAAGGAGGACCAAATGAAAATATATATTTTTGATATGGACGGAACCTTAACTCCGGCGCGCCAGCCGATGACGCCGGATTTCAGCCGCCGTTTTCTGCCGTGGCTCAAGTCGCATCTGGCGTATCTTGCCGCCGGTTCCAATTATGAAAAGGTAACCGAGCAACTGCCGCCCGATGCCGTTGCCGCATTCAGCGGTATTTACAGCTCAATGGGTAACGTTTACCACCAGAAAGGGCAGGAAATTTATCGCAACGAAATTGTCCTGAAAAAGGAATTTCTCCAAACGTTGGAACGTTTTCGCCGCAATACCGCCTATCAGGGAAAGCTGTACGGCAATTATCTTGAATTGCGCCCGGGAATGCTGAACTTCAGCGTCTTGGGGCGGAACTGCCCGTTTGCGGAGCGTACCAAATATAACGAATGGGACAGCCTTCATCATGAGCGGGAAAATATAGCCCGGGAACTGAATGAGAAATTTCCCGAATATGAAACCAGCGTCGGCGGTAAAATCTCTTTGGACATTGTAACCAAAGGCTGCGGCAAAAGCCAGATTGCCCGGCGGGTGCGCGAAATGTATCCGAACCACAAAATCATCTTTCTCGGCGACCGTACCGAAAAGGGCGGCAATGACTATACGCTGGCGGAAGCCTTGCGTGCCATGGACAATACCGAGGTCGTGCAGGTCAACAGCCCTGACGATGTTTTGGCATATCTGGAAATATAAAAAAAGTTTAGGCCGCTGCTTATCGGCGCTTTTTCCGTCTGTCTGCCGACATAAAAGCATTGTCTGTACTGCTTATCAGCGCTTTTCCCGTCTGGCCGAATACAAAAAAAGGCCGGCAGGCACTGCCGAAAACTCCACAGAAAGCGCTTGGGCGATAGCCGGAAAACAGCGGCGCTTCAGCCTTAGGGAACGGTATATTAAAGCGCCACCATGACCACGCCGGCAATAATTACGACAAAACATATCAGCTTTTTTATCATAATGTGCGGCGTAATCGTTTCTTTGACGCGGATGTCAAACATCTTTTTCAGCGCCAGACTGATGAACAGCATAAAAATCGGCGCCGTTGCGTTAATCGCCGATGACGTAACCGCCGAAAGTTTGGACAAGGCGTAAACAGCCGCCGCTCCGCCCAGAAAACACAAAAATTCGTTCAGGCAGAATACTTTTGTATTTTTACGGTATTCGGCAAAGGTGCTCCGTATCCGTTCCGCCGATTTTTTGTGCAAAAACAGCAGGAACGGCAGCAGGAACGAAAAAATATTGACGTAAATGATTAGATTAATCCAGTTGTCGTCTTCCTTAAAGGTATATTTTTGCAAAACGACATAAAATGCCCGCAGCAGGGAAACAAAAACCATATAATAAAACGCCCGGTTCAGCTTCGGCATCTTAAAATCGTTGATGCTGAGGACAATCGACGCGGCAATAATCAGCAAAAATCCGGCGTATTGCGATTCTCTGAGCCGTTCGTCCAAAAACAGGTATGTCATAATCGGAATTGTAATCTGCCCCAGCGAAAACAGCGCAGAAACGATAGACGTATCAATAACTTTCATCGCTTTGTAATAAGGATAGAGGTATGCAACGTCAATAAATGCCAGCAGAAAATAAAACGGAATGGCACTGGGCGCAGGCAGGGTAGGCGTGCCGAAAAACAAAAGCAGGGGCATAAACAGGCAGTTCATGAGCGAGATATAAAAAATCATGGTTGCCGGATGTTTGAATATGTTGTTGGACAGCTTGCATTCAATAATATTGGCGAAAGAGGAAAAGAACGGCGCCAGTAAAGCCACAAATAAAATAAACATACAACTCCTGTCTGCTGTTACACCTGCTTAATATATAATCGCCGGAAGTTAAGATAAAATGAATCTCGCCGCTGTTTTGCCTGTTTTTCCGCGGAAAATATAAAAAAGCCCTCCGTCAGGGGAGGGCTTATGGCAGACATCATAAACTGAGGCCTGTGTCAGTCAGGTGCGGATAAAACTCAACAGCGGAGGTCTGTGTCAGTTCCGAATAAAGCTTAACAGCGTATCCTTACGGCTGAGAGCCGTTCCTTTGATGATTTCGGCGGCTGTCTGCAAATAATCAAACAACAGCGGCGAAATATCTTTTTCATCGGTGTTTTTGACAAGCTTCTCCATAATTGTCAATAAATCCCTCTGTTTCAGCCGCAAATCAAAAACAAAATCTCTGCCGTTTTGCTGAATATGCAGCATATGCCCGTTGAACAACGCATATTCCTCAGGGCACTGGCTTAAGACAACTGCTCCGTTCGGATGGTAAATAATACCTTTTTCATAAAAGACGCGGCTTTCGCTGCTTAAAATCAGCGGCAGCGTTTTTCCGGAATAGGTTTCTCCGCAGCAGCAGTCGTAATAATGTCCTTTGTGAATGCAAAAACGGTCGTTGTTTCGGAGAAAATTTTCATTTTCGGGCAGAGGGCTGACATTTTCAAGCATCAGTCGGCAGTCTTTGTCAAACAGGCGTCCGTATCCGTTTCTTTCCAGGACGATAAAATTTCCTTGTTTTAGAAAAATAACCGCCTTGCAGTCTTTGAAGGATGCCTGTTTAAGCCCGCTTCGGTTGTATAAGTCTGCTCTTCCCCAGGGGGATGTTACGGCAATCTTTCCGTCATCAGCGTCAGAAACGTTGGAAATATCGTCTTTATGCCCCAGGCAGAGCGGAAAATTCCAGCCGTCTTTGCTGTAAGTGCGAGGGAGGTTGGGGTACAACATACCGTCTTGCTCCGAAACAATTGTTTGGTAGCGGCAAAGGTAGCGTACATTGGTAATTTCCGTCATGCGGTTTTCTTCAGAGCTGTAAAGCGTGTATGACGCATTGCCATTTTTTGATACTGCCATCTGGCCGTTTTCAAAAACATGGAAATCAGATACGTCGTTAAATTTCAGCCGGCAGTTATTACTGTAAACGGAAAGTTTGGACGTTCCGGGCTGCAAAAATGCAAAATATCCGTTGGGATAAAACTTCAGCGTCCCGTTTTCAAAACGCCTTTTACCTAAAAAACTCCAATAATTAGCTTGTTTGCTGGCACAATCCAAAAAGTCTTTGGCAAAATTCCATAAGTTTTCCATATATATAAGTTTTAGTGAATAATAATAAAATTAAACTGCGTTTATTTTATACGAAAATGTTTTTTTGTCAAGATAGATTTGTTTTTCATTGTCTTCGTTCTTCTGAAGAAAAAAAGACCCGAAAACCTGAGCAGATGTTGTCAGCATACAAAAAGAAGCAGAGCTGAAACTCTGCTTCTCCGAATATCCGGCATTGCTGCCCTGTATTCTGTTTTCTGCCATATACCGAAATCTTTCGCCATGCATATTGTAAAAACTGCACTTGTCTGCACCAGTTCGAAGACCGGTATCGGCTTCCTTATTATCTGGAGTAAAATTCGATAACCAGGTTCGGTTCCATCTGTGCCGCATACGGTACATCGTCAAACTTCGGAACGAAAGTATACTTCGCGGTCAGCTTTCCGGCATCAACTTCCAGATAGGACGGGAAATCGCGCGTCTGGGACTGAACAGCTTCCAAAACAATGGCCAGCTGTTTGGATTTTTCCCGAACTTCAATAACGTCACCGGCTTTAAGCTGATAAGAAGGAATATTAACCTTTTTGCCGTTTACGGTAACATGACCGTGATTGACAAACTGGCGGGCGGCAAATACCGTCGGAACGAATTTTGCTTTATAAACCAGATTGTCAAGTCTGGATTCCAGCAGGCCGATAAGATTTTCAGCGGTATCGCCTTTTCTGCGAATAGCTTCAACATAGTACTTGTGGAATTGCTTTTCAGAGATATTTCCATAATAAACTTTTAATCTCTGTTTTGCATACAATTGCTCACCATAGTCAGTTGTCTTTTTTCTTCTCTGACCATGCTGTCCCGGAGCATAGTTTCTTTTCAAAATCGGGCTGTTCGCATCGCCCCAGAGGTTTTGGCCGTAACGGCGGCTGTTCTTCTTTTTGGCGTTAACAATACTTTTCATTAAAAAATCCTTTTTTCTTTGGTTAAATTATTGTCCCGATAGTTTTGTCGTTGGTGGTGCCGTTTCTTTAGTGGAAATCCGGCTCCGGCGCAAACGGGGCTTTCGCTTTCAGAAAACACAAAACGCGGTTTTACTCCGCGCCGAATGCCCTCTGGCGCAACCCTCTTTCTCGGAAGTGCTCCTAAAATACCGCAAAAAAATAATTTTGCAAGCATTTTCTTTAGAGTTTTGCCTGTTTTTTCATCTTTTTTATATGGAAATATGTTGAATATCCAACTGTAGAAATAAAACGTTGGTTTAAAATAAATATACCAAAATTTTAGAGATGTGTCAAACAAAAAAGTGGATTCAACCGGTTGAAACGGCATAACCATCAGTATTTTCTGCTGAATTTAAACCAACGTTTAATTTCAGCAGGAGCAAAATAATGAATAATTTTGACAGAGTAAATAATTCCGGTATAAATTCAAAAGATATGCAGCTTATCAAAAGTTATGATGCCCAAATAATCTTGAATAATGATGATAAAACGTTAATGCAGATTGGGATGAAAAATTTTACAGTAAGCGTTATTAAATGGAAAGATAGTTTTTATTCGGAGAAGCCCTATAAAATGGCAGGATTATCCGGAAATGGACAGCTTTTGCCTCTCTATGGTGTAAGCGACGATGTTGTCCATCTAAAAAACTTGGGTGAAGTTAAAATAATTTTAGAAAATATCAAAGATGGCAAATCAATAAATGATAAATCCTGGCTTGAAGGCATAGATCGCCTATACAATAAAGCAGATGAGGTTGAGGAAGAATGTTTTGCCCAGATGAATTATGATGAAGAGTATGGGGAATATCCTGACGCGGCATATAATGAAGAAGTTGTGAAAGATAAAAAGGATAACAATACCGCGCGCGCAAAGATTGAAGCCCGAAAACGCAATATCTTAAAAAGCCGTGAGCTCCGCCATGAAATGCAAAAACGATATCCGGAAGAGAAGGTATCCGGCGTTGTTTTGGCTGATAAAATTGCCGCAGATAAAATTTCCGGGGTTGAAAAACGGACAATAACGCCGGAAACAGGCTTGAAAATTCGCCGTAGCAAAGTGCGCGAATAAACAAATGTGAAAACACCCAGACGTCAAAGGGAAAATATCTTCCGCTTTCAGAAAACTTATCGGCAGCGTACATTCATAATGTATATTCTTCCGCAGAGGCCTTTACCGCCCTAAAGTGTCTTCCGCCCTTAAAGAAGATGAAGACCGCCGCGGAAAACTAGTAAAAATTTTTCCGTACTTTGGCAAACAGAGGCTCGTTGATATCTTCCAAAATGCCGTCTTTAAGCTTGAATTGCCGGTTCATGCGTGCCGCCAGTTCCATATTGTGTGTGGCAATCAGTGCCGCCAGCCCGGTTTCCCGAATAATTCCCAACAGGGCGGCAAAAACCTCTTCTGCCGTATTTGGGTCAAGGTTACCGGTCGGCTCGTCTGCCAGCAGGAGTTTGGGAGAATTGGCCAACGCGCGTGCAATCGCAACCCGCTGCTGTTCGCCGCCGGAAAGTTCTGCCGGCCGGTGCTTCAGGCGGTGAGAAAGGTGCAGCTTTTCCAGCAGAAAGGCTGCCCGTTCCGCTGCTTCGGCTTTCGGACGCCCGGCAATCAGCATCGGCAGCATGACGTTTTCTAATGCTGAAAAGTCGCCAAGCAGGTTATGGTATTGGTAAACAAAGCCGATATAATCGCGCCGGAGCTGCGTGCGCAAGTCGTCGGAAGCTTTGCCGATATTCTGCCCGTTTATGAAAATGCGCCCCGCTGTCGGTTTGTCTAACAGGCCGGCAATTTGCAGCAGTGTAGATTTGCCCGACCCGCTTTGTCCGACCAGTGCCGTAACTTCCCGCGGGCGGATGGCTAAATCAATGCCTGCCAGAACTTCCAGCGTTTGCTTGCCCTGTTTGTAATTTTTGACAATGCCGCTCAATTCCAGCACACAATTGTTGCGGGCATTGATGTTGTTGCCGGTTTCGTTATTCATAGCGCAAAGCCTCCACAGGATCCATTTTTGCCGCCCGGTACGCCGGGTATAGTGTTGCAAGGAACGAAAGCAGCAGAGAAATTCCCGCCACCGTCGCCACAACCGAAACTTCTACTTTTGCCGGCAGCTGCGACAGGAAGTAAATCTCCGCCGCAAACAAATCGCGTCCGGCAACCGACTGCAGAAACTGTCGGATATTTTCGATATTGTCGCAGAACAACAGTCCCAGCACAACGCCGAGAAAAGTTCCGACCACGCCGATAAATGCGCCGTCAAGGAAGAAAATGCGCATAATCATTCCTTTGGTTGCGCCCATCGTCCGCAGGACGGCAATGTCGCGCCCCTTGTCTTTGACCAGCATAATCAGTCCGGTGATGATGTTGAATGCCGCCACCAGAATAATCAGCGTCAGGACGATAAACATCACGTTGCGCTCCACGTCAACGGCATTGAAAAAGGCGGAGTTCGTCTGCCGGTAATCATAAATGAAGGCACGGTTGCCCGAACTTTCTATTGCTGCGCCGATAAGCTGGCGTGTATAGTCTAAATCGGCATCTTCGCGCAGCGTAACGTCAATGCCGGTAACGCCGTTGCCGAGCGAAAAGAATTTCTGCGCCGCGGCCAGTGGCATAAAGACAAAATTGGCGTCATATTCATACATTCCGAAATTGAATGTTCCGGCAACGCGATAGCTTTTCATCCGCGGCACCGTCCCAAACATGGTGATTTTTCCGTTCGGGGAGAGCAGGGTGATTTCGTCGCCTTCGGTTACGCCGAGTTTGTCTGCCAATCTGGAGCCCAAAACGACAATATCGCCGTCAAACAGTTTCAGGTCAAAATTTTTAAATCCGTCGCGCAAAACCTGTTTTTTCTGCAAATCTGCCCCGTTGACGCCGCGCACCATCACGCCCTCGGCAGAATTTCCCGCCGTCGCGAGCAGTTGTTTTTCCACCATCGGTATGGCGATGTTGACGCCCGGAACTTTTGTTTCAAGGGCTTTGACCGCTTCCTGATAGTTGTCAAACGGCGTATTGCGGATGGCTGCAATGCTGATATGCCCGTTGATGCCGAGAATGCGTCCGAGCAGTTCGGCCTTAAATCCGTTCATGACCGAAGTAACGATAATCAGCGTTGCCACTCCCAGCGCAATGCCGATGAAAGCAAACGAGGTGATGACCGAAATAAAGCCTTCTTTCCTTTTCGCGCGCAGGTATCTTCCCGCAACCATATTTTCAAATTTGGAAAAAATCATCTGCAAAATACTCCTTGTCCCCCTACCATATCTCGCCCGGGCAAACTTGCAACCTCAAATCCAGTTCTGCCCACAAAAAACATCGGAACCGGCAGGTACGGGAAAAGTTTCTTATAAGGAACCGTCTCAAATAAAGGCAGTGCCGTGGCTATAAATCACATAGGTATTTTGCCGCAAATGATAAAGATTTATTGCTGTAAGCAACAAAGGTGTTCTGCCATCCGTAACGATTTATAGTGCCGACGCTTTTCGGGTAACGGCGATACCGAAATGCAATGGGCTGAAAAGTCCCATACTTTAAGTTTCCATATTTTAAATCCCATGCTTTGCAGCGCAATACAAAAAAAGAACCGCGTTTCACAACGCAGTTCTCAATTCAAATACTTAAAATAATCTTACCGGAAAAGTTCCTGCCTCGCGGCAACCTTTCCCGTCATGCAAAACAAAAATTTGTAAAAAAAAAACAAATTTCTGCAACATTACAAACAAAAATAAAGTTTTTGGCGGTGGCGCCGCCGACAACTTAAAAACAGAACAGACCCTGTTGCTCTTTACCGCTGTAAAGCAGTTTCCGCTCTGCGGCAGCGGTTTACAGACCGTCCCATTTGTCATGGCGTCCTTGTGAACCGTTGTTTTCCTTTTTGCCTCCGTTTTTGCTTTTGCCGTTTTTATTGCCGTTCTTGCCCTGTTTTCCCCCTTTGGAAAGGAAGTCGTACTTGACACGCGGCAGATAATCATGCAGGCAAAAGCCTCCGGTTACGCTGACTTTTGCGGCAGCCTTGCTCATGTCTCGGATAAAGGCGACCGGAATAAAAAGCTTTTGTCCTTCAGCCGTTTTCAACAGGTGGATAACGGAAAAATCTTCCGAACTGCTGAAATAGGCTTCCGCATACCAGCCTCCCTTGTTGATAAAGTGGATAACGGCTTTTTTGTCCGTATCCAGATATCCCCACAGGGATTTGAGTTTACCGCCGGTATTAAGCGTCTTCAGATGGCGCAGGACAATGTCAATCGCTGTAACCGCCTCTGCAGAAAACAGACAGCTGTCTTCGGCAATAACGGCCAGAGAAGTGACATCGCTGAGCGAGTTGCGCAAAACGATGCCTTCCAGAAAGTCGAACATACGTTTTTGCGTAACAGTCGGATAAGCTGTTACAAATTCATTGAAATCGGCAGGCTTGTTATTTTTTGCTCTGCCTAAATTCTTGTTGGCAAGGGCTGATAAAAGCTCCTTGGCATCAGACCATTTAACGGTCTTTACAATTTCTTGGTTCATAAATATATATTTTTAATATTAATACGCATTTAAGTATAACAGAGTCTGTTTTTTTGTCAAATATTTTTTTATTATTTCAGTTTAGCCAAATCTGCAGCGATAACCTGGGCTAAATCTCCGATGAGGCGGCTCTGTGCCGGAATATAGGTATCATAGCTTCCGTCAATTTCCGTCCGGCGGTCAAAGCGTCCCTGTTTCAGGATTTTTCCCTGTTTGCTGCGGATAAAATAAGAGGCTTTTAATGCTGCCATTTCGTCAAGCCTGCCGCTCATATCCAGTATTTCGACGGTAACGGCATATTTGTAGTTTTTCTTTAGCGTCGTCTGGTTCTCAATCATGGCGTTGGGCAGCAGCATTCCCAAATCTTCATTCAGAACCCGTTGAACCAGCCGCTCGGGAGATGCGCCCCAGCGGTTAAATTCGTCGATTCTGACCTGATAGTTTTCCTCTCCCAGAGTCGTAATCTGCGGTCGTGCCTGTTCTGCCGGCAGCAAAACCTGTCCGACAAGCACCATTCCCTTGACTCCGGGATAAGTCGCGTCAGTTGTTTTTACCGCGATCGGCTGAAAAAAGTTGGGGGCAGGGCTGGAACATGCCGCCGTTGCCAGAGCCATAATCGCAATCAGAATTTTTTTCATGTCATTTTTCCTTTCTCAATATATACAGGGCTTATCTCGATAAACATATCGGATATCCATTTTTTCGTATCAAACCTTGCCTTTTGCTCTGCGTCGGTATTTCCGCCGCTGCTGCATTGGTACTTGGTTTGCTGCCGCCGTTAGTATTCCTTTCCCGTGATGACCGCATTCGGGTACATCTGCAGATAATCCGTAAGGTTTTTCAAAGAAGCTGCCGCCGCAGAGAAGCTTTCAATCATTGCCGCAATGCTTGCCGCGTTTTCCCCGACCATCAGGTCAAACGACTGTGCCGCTCCGCCGACGTTTTGCGCGGCATTGCCGAGTTCGGATACCATCTTGGCCGTATTGTTTTTGTTTTCTTTCAGGATATGGTCAAACGTATCCATTGTCGAATTCATGCGCTTAAGCAGCGGCGGGAGTTCTTTGTTAAGCGTTTGCGTAATGTTGTGAACGTCGCTGGCAATCTGTGTAATCGGCATAACCTGCAGGCTCTTGGAAATTTCCGAAAAAGGCGAACCGATAGTCGGAATTTCAAGTTCGTTTTTAGCCTGTTCGTGCAGGACGACTTTGGAATTCGGGAACATATCCAGCTCAATCAGCAGCTGTCCGGTAATGACTGAATTGATGGCCAGCTGCGCGCGCAGCCCGTCGCGGATAAACTTGTCCAGCCGTTCCTGCTCGTCATGCGTATCCGTAATCAGCGACCGGCCGTTGTAGATTTTGGCATATACCGGAATCAGGAACTGCATCGTATGCAGGTTCGCCTGTAAGCGGATTTCCGAAACCTCGCCGATTTTAACTCCCTTAAACAGAACCGGCGCGCCGACGTCCAGTCCCTTGACCGATTCGTCAAAATACATGACAACCGTCGATTCGTCGTCCGAAAACTTCGATTTCAGAAAATAGGCAAACATCAGGAACATGGAAATCAGGCCGATGCTGACAAATAATCCGATTAATTTCATGTTAGGCTGTTTTATCATTATTTTTTCCTCTGGTTAAAAATTCATAAATGTCCGCATTCGGCGGGTTTTGCAAAAGGTCGTTCGGGTTTCCCCTGCCGGTAATGTTTTTGACGCTGCCGTCCAGAAAGATGGAGTTGGTGCCGATGGCAAAAATCGACTGCAGTTCGTGCGTAACGACGACAAACGTTGTGCCGAGATTCTGGTTTAATTCCAGAATCAGGTCGTCCAGCCGTTTGGAGCTTATCGGGTCAAGCCCGGCCGACGGCTCGTCGCAATAGACGATTTTCGGGTCAAGCGCCAGCGCACGCGAAAGGGCGGCGCGTTTTTTCATGCCGCCGGAAATCTCCGACGGGTAAAAGTCTTCAAAGCCGTACAGGCCGGTCAGCGCCAGTTTGTAACTGGCCAACTCTGAAATCTCCTGCGGTGTATACGCCGAATACAGTTCCAGCGCCATCGCGACGTTTTCCTTGAGCGTCATGGAAGAGAACAGCGCGCCGCTCTGATAAAGGACGCCGCAGTTTTTCATAATTTCCGTTTTACTGCGGCTGTCTGCTCCCGAAAAGTCTTTTCCGTCGATGAGCACTTCGCCTTTGACCGGCGTTACCAGTCCGGTCAGAACCCGCAGCATGCTGCTTTTGCCGCAGCCGCTGGCGCCCATGATGATAAAGATGTCTTTTTCGTTGACGGAAAAATTGATGTCGTCAAACAGGACAAAGTCGCCGTAAGCCACTTTCAGGTCTTTGACGGTAATGATTTCCTTTGTCATATTCCCATCTCCTCCAGAATAACCGTCAAAACACCGGTCGCGACAATCATCCATACCAGCGCCGTTACAACGGCTCCAGTCGTCGCCTTGCCGACGCTGTCGGCATCGCGTCCCGCGTTAAGCCCTTCGTAACAGCCGCACAGCGAAATGATAATACCATAAACGACACTGTGCATCAGCCCGACCAGAATATTTTTTAAACTCAGTGCCTTAATTGAATAATCGAAATAAGAGGATGAAGACAAGTCCAAAAAGCTGACGCCGACAACCGCGCCGCCCAGAATGCCGAGCGCATCGGCCAGCAAGGTTAAAAACGGAATGGTAACAACCAGCGACACCAGGCGCGGCGTTACCAGATAGTCGGAAATTTTGATGCCAAGCGTTTTCAGCGCGTCAATTTCTTCGTTAACCTGCATCGTGCCGAGCGTAGCCGCATAGGATGAGCCGGTGCGTCCCGCCATGATGATGCCGACCATAATCGCCGCCATAATGCGCGTCATGCCGAGCGCCACCATGCTGGCAACATAAATGCCCGCGCCGAAAGTCCGCAGCTGCAAGGCGCCGACAAAAGCGAGAATCAATCCTACCAGAAAGCTGACCAGCGCAATAATGCCGACGGCTTTGTAGCTGCAGTCACCGAAAATAAACCAGAAGTCTTTGCGCCGCCAGATAGCGCGCCCCGAAAAAAAGCGCAGCAGCGACAGATTGGTCTCGTGCATAAAGCGCAGGGCGCTTTTTACCTGTTCATATATGATAAAACTTTTTTTGCCAATCCGCTCAAGCAGTCCGCTTTGCGATACGGCATCTTTCGGCGGCCTGTTTTCCACCTTGAGCGCCAGCGTCAGCATATCCCGGATATTTTTCGGCAGGCGGCTTAAATCCAAAGTAAGCCCTGCCGCTTGGATTTGTTTGGCCAGCCCGAACAGTTCCGCTGTCGGCAACGAGGCATAGGGCTGCCCTTCCGGGGTTTCGGCAAAAATCTTTGTCTGGCCGCGTTCTTTCAGCTGTTGCAGACGTGTCGAATCAAGGCCAGATGCGGTATTGTTCTTCAACTTTTCGGAAGAGCCGCTGTCAGGCTCCCCGTAAAGCAAAAGCACAAAATCCCCGTTATTTTCTTTTAGCGTAACTGCCATGTCTTCTTTTCCGTCTATTTTATTCAATCTTTCCGGCTTTTTCCGGTTTTGCCCAAGTTCTTGTTTCTTTTTGTTTTGCCGGATTTAGCCAAGTTCTTGTTCCTTTTTGTTTTTTCGGTTTTGCCCGTTTTTTTCAGTTTTCTGTACCTCAGCGCTCCCAATAAGCCTTTTTTCGGCCTGCAGTAAATTGGCTTCGGCCGTTCTTTCGTTTTCAGGCATTTTTCAAATTCGCCCGGCACACGTCAACAGCTGCCTGATTTGCGGTTTCGTGCGCTTCCTGTTGGGATGCTCCTTTCAGAACGTCCGCAGTAAACGTTCCGGCAAAGGCATTGCCTGCACCAAAAGCGAAAGCCTGCCTGATGCCGCTGTTTTTGACAACGGTAACGTCGTCGCCGTATACGCGGCTTTCCTTGGCCATATCGGTCAAAATCAAATATTTGAGCCCGTAGTCCTCTTTAAGGCGGAGGCAGAAATCGTCAGGGCTGCCGCTGATTTTCAGCATCGCTTTGAGCGTTTTCAGCTCGTCGGTATTAAGTTTGAGGATATTGGCTTTCGTCAGCAGTGTTTCAATCGTCTGCTTGTCGTAATATTCCTGCCTGATATTAATGTCAAAGAACTTAAGGGCTTTTTCCGGCGCACAGTCGATTAAGTCCAAAATCGTATTGCGGGAATAGGTTTTTCGAAGAGCCAGAGTGCCGAAAAAGACGGCATCGGCGTTTTTGATGCAGGTTTCAGCCGCTTCCGTATACGGAATATAGTCCCACGCCGCATTTTCCAGAATATGGGCTGTATGCCCGCCGCTCGGACTCCTGAAGATAAGGACCCGCCCGGTAGGATAGGGGGTAATTGCCAGCACGGGTTTTATTCCGAACTTATTAAGTTCCGCAACCACTTCGCGCCCGAGGTCGTCGGCGCCTATGGCGCTGATAAGGTGTCCGTCCGCACCTGATTTTACGGCATAATGCAGAAAATCTGCCGGTGCGCCGCCGAGCTTTCTGCTGTCGGGCAGGATATCCGATACAATTTCTCCGATGGCTGCCACTTGTGGCTTTTTTGTTTTTCCGGTCATAGCGCCTCTTGTTAAAAAAAATTAAAATTTAGTTAATACGATAATCTTGTTTTTTCATAGAGTCAATGCCGTTCATATTTGTTCAACCGCAAATCAAGGCTTTCTTTCAATAATTGCCTGACATGTGCCGCGTCCAGTTTGCACAGGTCCGTGCCGTGGCTGATGCGGTAGGCGGACTTATAGTTTAAACAGTCTTTGTTGTTGCGCATCTGCCCATAGCTTGAAAGGGTAAACGTAACCTCTCCGGGCTCTTTGCCGTAAAGGGCAATGTTTTTCATGACCGACGGGCGTCGCAGGATTTCCCCGTCGGCGCCGACAATCGCCAGACACGTATGTTCGGGCAGGTAATATTCGCAAAACAGGTTGTTGTTGTCAAACGCAAGGATAGGCTTGTCTTTGGGAACAAAGGCCTTGATGTCATGCGCCAGATTGTAAAAGCCTCGGTCAAAAAATGCCGCCTTGAAGTCACCGTAAGTGCCGGCAAAACCAAGCAATGCGATAATAATGAAACCTCTGGGCAAAAAGGAGCTTTTTGCCAGCACCGCCGCACCTGCGGCATACCATATCAATGAAAAAATATACATGTAGCGGGTTGTAACCATCGGACGCACCGTAACGGACAGCAGGATAAGCAGCAGATATGTCGCCAGCACCGTTCCTGCCGCTGTAGTAAGCAATTTGCTGTTTGAATCCGGTTTTGTCATTTTGCCGCCGGCCACGTCCGTCACGCCGCATATGACGATAAAAGTCAGGGATGTTGCGGCAAGGGTTGTGGCAATAAAAAACGGGGATTGCCAGATTTCTGCCGCCGGCGGAGTTGTGAAAAATTGCGCGCTGACTCTGACGAAATCCATTGTAACGTACCAGTTTCGGCTGATTTCCCCGCCGGTAGACAGCGGTACTGCCAGCCAAGGTGCGAACAGCAGCGCTGCGGCGCCGGCTGTCGCCAGAAAAGGCTTGAGCTGTTCAAAGCGCCGTGCCCGCAGAATGTCTGCCAGCAGAAAAAGATACAGGAACATCAGCCATAAGGCACAGTAATAATGGGAATACAAAGCCAAAACCGTCGCTGCTCCGAGCTTAAAGTAATCGCGCAGCTCCGGCTGTTCCGAGACCCGCAGGCCGTAGACCAGTGCCGCCAGCATCAAAAAAGCGGAAAGCATATAGGTTCGCACCTCAAATGCCAGCCACAGCGATTGAGGCATCAGCAGCATCAGAGCAACCAGCCATAGAGCCGTCCTGTCGCCGTAGTCTTTTCGTACTTCCGTTACGGCAAAAAGCTGTGCCGCAAGCAGCAGAATATATGAGGCGAAATGGGCTCCCCATATCTCGTATTCGTTCGGGAACAGCGCCAAAATCCCTTTCAGGTAAAGGTAATAGAGCGGCGGCTTGGAATCTTCGGTTAAAAGCAAATGGAACATATCGCCCAAACTGTCTTTGGCCATCAGAACCGAGTATATTTCGTCAGTCCATAAGTTCAGGTTGTTGATAAGCAGGCCGTAAAGTACTGCCGTTATCCCAATGAGCAGGCAGGCTTTTCCGGTGAAACTGTGCCGGATTGTTGCCGAAACGAGTGCAATATATGCGGAAACGTGTGGAAACTTTGTTAAAAAAATACGCATAATCAACTGCTTTCATTGTTAATTTTAAGCCGAGTATAAAACATTTCCCGCCTTGAAGTCAATCGCTGCACCATACCTGTAAACAGCTATTCTCCACACTCGGGAAAATCGTAAAGCCCCCGTTTATTGCATTACGGTAAGGAAATCTTCTTTCTGATTATAAAAGAATCCCCTCTCAGATTATAAAAAAACGCCGCCCATATGCCGGTACGGCGCTTTTCCCTCCCTGAATATTCAGGAAACTCTGGTTTGGCAAACCCGTTTTTTCCGTTTCAGACCGTTTCGGTTAAAGCCAAATTCAAAAAAAGCCGGTTATTTTTTCTCATTTTATTTTTTCCCGTTTTCTTTTTCAAAATAGCTGATAAGCCATTCATAAAACGGGTTGGCAAACTCTTCGTTCAGTGCCCGCGCCTTTTCAAGGCTGAGCTCTTTTTTGGCAAACGCCGCCTCGGTCAAAATCGTGCAGGCATCTTCCCTGATATCGGCCGAACCTCCGGAAATCAGCCATTCCTCGGTTGCTTCGCCTCGCTCGTCCAAAATCTTAACCGCGCCCATGTCCAGAGCCATCAAAGTCGGCGCCCGCCCTTGGATAACCGTAAGCGGCATATCGTCTGCCGGCAGCACAACCCGATAAACTTTTTGGCTGAGCACAAGCTTTTCCGGCATATAGATTTTTAAGTCGATATTTGCTGTCATGGCTTATGCTGCGCCTTTCATCTGTTCGGCCTTTTCCAGCACTTCTTCTATCGTTCCGACCATATAAAAAGCCTGTTCGGGAATATCGTCGTACTTGCCTTCCAAAATGCCCTTAAAGCCTTTAACGGTATCTTCCAGATTGACAAAGCGGCCTTTCTTCCCGGTAAAGACCTCGGCGACATGGAACGGCTGCGACAGAAACTTCTGAATTTTCCGGGCTCGCGAAACTACCATCCGGTCGTCATCGGATAACTCGTCCATGCCCAGGATGGCGATAATGTCTTGCAGGGAACTGTATTTCTGCAAAATCTCCTGTACGCCGCGGGCTACATTGTAATGCTCTTCGCCCACAATGTCGGGATTCAAAATCCGGCTGGTCGAATCAAGCGGGTCAACCGCCGGATAAATGCCGAGTTCGGAAATTTTTCGTGACAGAACCGTCGTCGCGTCCAAATGGGCGAAAGTCGTAGCCGGCGCCGGGTCGGTCAAGTCGTCGGCCGGGACGTAAACTGCCTGTACCGAAGTAATGGAACCGTTTTTCGTTGAGGTAATGCGTTCCTGCATGGAACCCATATCCGTACCGAGTGTCGGCTGGTAGCCCACGGCAGACGGAATACGCCCCAGCAGCGCCGAAACTTCTGACCCCGCCTGTGTGAAACGGAAGATGTTGTCAACGAAGAACAACACGTCCTGATGTTCCACATCGCGGAAATACTCCGCCTCGGTCAGCCCGGTCAAAGCCACGCGGGCACGTGCTCCGGGCGGTTCGTTCATCTGTCCGTAGACCAGAACAGTTTTTGACTTGTCGCCTTCAAGGTCGATAACGCCGGATTCTATCATTTCATGGTACAAATCGTTGCCTTCGCGCGTCCGCTCGCCGACGCCCGCGAAAACCGAATAGCCGCCGTGCCCTTTGGCGATGTTGTTAATCAGTTCCATAATCAACACCGTCTTGCCGACGCCTGCGCCGCCGAACAAACCGATTTTTCCGCCTTTGGAATACGGTTCAAGCAGGTCGATTACCTTAATGCCGGTAACAAAAATTTCCGGGTCTGTCGACTGATCGATAAATTCCGGCGCCTCGCGGTGAATCGGCATATACTCCTTGGTGTTGATTTTGCCGCGCCCGTCAACTTCGTTGCCGACAACATTGATAATGCGTCCCAAAAGTTCCGGTCCGACCGGAACCGTAATCGGCTTTCCCGTATTGTAAACTTTAATGCCGCGGCTCATGCCGTCCGTGGTATCCATCGCAATCGTGCGGACGATATTTTCGCCGAGGTGCTGCTCTACTTCCAACACCAGGCGCCGCCCGCCGACTTCGCATTCCAGCGCGCTTAAGATTGGCGGCAGAACCTTGACGTTTTGAAATTTGACGTCAACAACTGCCCCCATAACCTGATAAATTTCGCCGAGTTTATCCGAACCCTCCTGTTCCTTTATCTTTTGGCGCAGCTCGGCCAGACGCAAATCCGCCTCTTTTTTGAGGTCTTGCATTTCCGCTTTTTCTTCAGCTTCTTTTTTCTTTCTTGCCACCATCTCTTTTTTTACTCCTAATGTTTCTCCGCATAAAAGCGCCTTGTTCGCTGTTACATCGCCTCTGCCCGGCGACATTCCTCTGTCATATCGCCTCTGCTCGGGCGATATTTTACTGTCATATTGCCTCGCCCGGCGACATTCTCCTGTTACATCGCTTCTGCTCCGGCGACGATTTCCGTAAGTTCGGTCGTAATCGCGGATTGCCGCAGACTGTTGTACTTAAAGGTCAGCGAGCTTATCATATCGCGGGCGTTGCGGTTGGCATTGTCCATTGAACTCATGCGCGCCGCATGTTCGGAAGCCTGCGAATTGATGAGGATTTCAAACATGGCCGTCCGCATATAAACGCGCGAAAGCTTTTGCAACAGTCCGAGCTTGTCCGGAAGATAGCCGTAAAAAGCATCGCCGACCCGATTCAGGCTTTCGTCTTCCGGTGCCGTAGCAATGTCAAACGGAATCACCTGTTTGGAAACCAGCGTCCGCGACAGTCCGGATAAAAAGTCGCTGTATACGATTTCGCAGATATCTGCGCCGTATTGCTCTTTCTTATTCCAGACATCATGCAAAAAACTCATCGCCTCTTCGTAGGTTAAGTGTTTTTTGATAACATTCGGATAGCTGCCTTCGATTTCGGTAACGCCGAGCCTTTTTAAGCCGGACAGCCCTTTTTTGCCGTAACAGAAGACCACCGTCCGTTTGCCCTCTTTGTGCAGTTCGTCGATGCGCCGCTTGGCTTCTTTGGCAATTTGCGAATTGTAGCTGCCGCACAAGCCCCGGTCGGATGCCAGAACAAATAAGGCATAGACTTTCGGATTCTTTGGCTGCACGAGCATTTTCGGCAGCATATACGAAACGCCTTTTTCAGCAGCCTCCTGCTTGAGCGAAACCAAAACGTTTTTGATATTGCCAATCATCATCTTTTGGAACAATTCGCTTTTTTCCAAAGTCAGCTGGGCGCGGCGGAATTTGGACGCCGCGACCATTTTCATTGCCGAAGTGATTTTCTGTGTCGACTTAATGCTTTCAATCCGGGTTCGGAGTTCTTTTAAGCCTGCCATAATCTGCCCTCTTCGCTATGCACTGTTTCCATTATGCTGCTTTCTCCGCCGCTTTCTTTTTAAAAGCGTCAAGGCATTGCTGCATATAAGTGCCGAGTTCTTTTTCCAGCTCTTCGGAAATAGCCTTCTTGTCGCGGATTTCTTTCATAATGCTGTTTTTCTCGCGCTTAATGCTCTCCAGCAGAAACTTTTCAAAATCCTTAACCTGGCTGACTTCCAGTCCGTCCAAAAAGCCTTTGGCACCTGCAAACAGGGAAACGACCTCGTCTTCCAGCGCCAGCGGATGGTAAACCGGCTGTTTCAGCAGTTCTGTCAGGCGGACACCGCGTTCCAGTAGTTTTTTCGTCGCTGCGTCCAAGTCGGACGAAAACTGTGAGAAAGCTGCCATTTCACGGTATTGCGCCAAATCCAGTTTCATCGTGCCGGCCACCTGTTTCATTGCTTTAACCTGTGCGGCGGAGCCGACGCGGCTGACGGAAATGCCGACATTGACTGCCGGCCGGACGCCTTGGTAAAACAGTGATGTTTCCAAGAATATCTGCCCGTCGGTAATGGAAATGACGTTCGTCGGAATATAGGCTGAAACGTCTCCGGCCTGCGTTTCAATCACCGGCAGCGCCGTCAGCGAACCGCTTCCGCGTTCCTCATCAAGTTTTGCCGCCCGTTCCAATAGTCTTGAATGCAGATAGAAAACATCGCCCGGATAGGCTTCGCGCCCCGGCGGACGGCGCAACAGCAGCGACATCTGGCGGTATGCCGTCGCCTGCTTGGACAGGTCGTCGTAGAAAATGACGGCGTGCATGCCGCGGTCACGGAAATATTCGCCCATTGCGCAGCCTGCGTAGGGGGCGATAAACTGCAGCGGCGCCGCATCGGAAGCCGTTGCCGCCACGACGATTGTATAATCCAGAGCACCGTAGTCTTTTAAGGTTTTGACCACCTGCGCCACCGTCGAGCGCTTTTGCCCGATGGCAACGTAAATACAAAACAGCTTGTCCTTGTCGTTCTTGGCTGCGTCATTGACGGCTTTTTGGTTGATAATCGTATCAACAATTATCGACGTTTTTCCCGTTTGGCGGTCGCCGATGATAAGTTCACGTTGCCCGCGCCCGATAGGAATAAGCGAGTCGATGATTTTTAAGCCCGTCTGTACCGGCTCGTGTACGCTGCGGCGCTCAATAATGCCCGGCGCCCGCGTTTCAACGTTGGCAAATTCTTTGGCCTTGACGGCACCGAGTCCGTCAATCGGCTGCCCCAGCGCATCCACGACGCGTCCCAGCAGCTCTTTTCCGACCGGAACGCTGACGATTTTGTTTGTGCGCTTGACCGTATCGCCTTCCTTAATCTCTGCATCTGAACCGAAAATAACCACGCCGACGCTGTCTTCGCCGAGGTTCAGCGCCATACCCCTGACACCGGACGAAAACTCGACCATCTCGTTGTATTCGACGCCGGTCAGCCCGTAAACCGTGGCAATGCCGTCGCCGACCGAAAGCACGCGCCCGACTTCTTCCATATCCGGGTTAAAATTGTACTGTTCGATTTTCTCTTTCAGAATTGCGGAAATTTCCTCTGCTTTGACCGCCATGTTATTTTCCTTTCTTCACCCTGTCTGTTACGTTCGTCCTGCCTGTTTCTCTTGCCCTGCGCGTCTTGTTTGTCGCGCCCGCCCGGCAAGCTTTGTTTGCTTTGTCTGTGGCATTCGTCCTTTGCACTGTGTCTGCCGTATATGTTGCAAAAATCATTTCTCTCAGCCTCCGTCTTATTGCGAGCCGCTTTTAATCAACTGCCCGATGCGCCCGAGTTTGCTTTCCAGCGTGTCGTCAATCAAAAAGGATTTGAAACGAACCCGCAGTCCGCCCAAAACCTCCGGCTTAACCGTATATTCCAGCAAAATAGGCGCTTTCAGTTTTGTTTCCAGCACGCTGCGCAGCTTTTTGTCCTGTGCCGCCGTCAGTTCGACTGCCGTTTCCACCCGGACTTCGACAATCCCTTTGTCCTGATAGTAAAGTTTGATAAACTCATCCAAAATCAGGCCCGTCGCCTTTAATTTGCCGTTTTCGGCGATAAGAGCGAGGGTTTCGGCCGTAATTGAAGATAGGTTTGTCTTTTTTGCCAGATTCTCAATAATCTTGCGCTGGATTTTGCGGTCATCGCCCGGCGCAGCCAGAAGATTCCACAAGGCAGAGTCCTGATTGTAGGCCGCTTTTAACAGTTTGGCTTCTTCAAACGCTTTGTCTTCAATCTTTTTGTCCTTTGCCGCATCAAGCCAGGCTCTGGCATAAACTGACGCCGTTTTGAACTTCGAAATTTTCTGCATTTGCGTTTCTGTCCCTGATACAATCCTTTCCGCCTGCGTTCGGCAAACGCCTCAGCGCGGCAAAATTAAACCACTAAAAACATAACTACAGCAAAATTACTTATTTTGAATTAAAATTTCCACACTTAAACAAACTTTATGCCATAAAATTTATGAAAAAAGGTATGGATAATAAAAAAAGCCTCTTCCCGGAGGGAAAAAGCCTTTCATTAATTTACCTGCGCTGGGGCATAAATATTCCGACTGCAAACAGAAACCACCAGTCAATGGTATGTCCGTTGACTGTGCCGATATACGAATTGCCCAGATTGTCATAAAGCCCGTCTTCCGCGATAAACCAGCCGTTTTTTAACATTTTGACCGCCGTATCGTTGGTAAACAGGAGTCTCTTGCCGTCTGCGCCATATATGCCGGCCTTGGCGCCGTCTTCCGCATACCGCACGGACATAAAGTAACAGCCGTTGGCAAAAACGCCGGCTGCCTTAAGCCTGCTGCCGAGGCACTCGCCGTTTGCCTTAAAAAGGGAAACGCCTTCACTGTCGTCAATCTTATACCATCCGTTCCAATACAGTTCGGAACCTGCGGAAAAAGCCGCCGTCTGAATGCCGTCCGCCGTAAAAACCGCTTTTTCGCCGTTTTCTTTGACCAGCATAAACTTGCCGTCTGCCGCCTCGAATATGCGTTTGATGCCGCCGACAAGAATAGGCTGTGCATTGTTTTTGTACAAATAAGCCATATTGTTTCTGAGAAGAACCGCGCTCCAGCCGTTTTTGAGCTTTTGATGCCTTTTAATCAGCCCGCCGTAAATCATGCGAACGTCTGCGGGAATGTCTTTGCCCCCGGAAAATAATAATTTAAAGTCCATAATGCTGTTTGTTAAAGTTATAATAATTTTTATCTGTATTAAAATTTATGTTTTTAGAAGCGGATTGTCAAACGGAAATTTATATCGGCAAAAGAAATTTTTGCCTCCCGCCGTAGCTTTGTCAGCCTCAGTTCCCTTAAAAATCGGCCGCCGCACGCCTCAATCGACAGTCCTCTGTCTCCGTGCGCCACAATGGGCTGTTTCCTGCTACAACTTGCTGCGGCCGGCTTTCCTCCGCTGCGCCGTTTTCATATTCATATATCCGTGTTTTTGATATAGTTTTTTTTACATAAAGGAATATGGGTTAATGTCCACGTCTACGCGGACGTTGCTTTTGATCTTGACCATGTTGAGCCATTTTTTCAGAACTTCCTGAATGTTAACGTTTTTTGCCGTCTTGAGCAGCAGGCGGTAGCGGTATCTGCCGCGCAGCAGATTCATCGGCGCCGGCGCCGGGCCGAGCGTTTCTATCAGTTCCGTATTCGGCGCGCATTTGCCGAGATAATATGCCGCTGCTTCCGCCGCCTGCTGGTTTGCCGACGAGATAATCAGTGCCGCCAGTTTGCCGTAAGGGGGCATATGCAGCAGCCGCCGCGAACTTTTTTCAATCTCGATAAAAGCTTCCCGGTTATGCTCGATCACCGCCTGCAATACCGGATGGTCGGGATAGAGCGTCTGCAGATAGACCACGCCTTTTTTCTCGCCGCGTCCCGCACGCCCGGAAACTTGCGCCAGCAGTTGGAACGTCTGTTCGCCTGCCCTGAGGTCGGTTCCCATCAGCCCGAGGTCGGCATCGACCACGCCCACCAGCGTCAAATCGGGAAAGTTATGTCCCTTGGCCAGAATCTGCGTACCGATGAGAATGTCAATTTCCTTGTTTGCCGTCCGGTGGATAACGTCCGAAATCTGCTTGTAGTTGGTGGTAATGTCGCTGGAAAGGATGGCAGTGCGCGCTTCGGGAAAACGGTTGCGCACTTCTTCGGCGATTCGCTCCACGCCCGGGCCGCACGCGGTTAATCCGTCTTCCGAACCGCATTCGGGGCAGCGTTTCGGCGTAAACATCTTAAATCCGCAATGGTGGCAGATTAATTCACCGGTAATGCGATGTTCGGCAAGCCACGCCGTGCAGTGCGGACATTGGATTCGGTGTCCGCAGTCCCGGCAGATGAGCAGCGGAGCATAACCGCGCCGGTTCAGAAACAGCATGGACTGTTCGCCGCGCTTGAGATTTGCGGCAAGCTCGTCAACGAGTGTCGGCGCCAGAAACGACACGCCCCACGGGCCTTTCTGCGGTTTGTCTTTTTTAAGGTCAAGGATTTTAATTTCCGGCAGCACTGCCTTGGCAAAGCGCTTGGTCAGTTTCACGCAGTCGTATTTACCTTCTTCAACGTTGACGATGGTTTCCAAATCGGGAGTAGCCGTGGACAGGATAACCGGAATTTTCTCCAGATGTGCGCGCAGTACCGCCATGTCCCGCCCTTGATAGGTAACGAGACTTTCCTGCTTGAACGAATGGTCGTGGCTCTCGTCAACGACAATAATCCCTAAGTCCGCAAATGGCAGAAACAGCGCCGACCGTGCTCCGACCACGACTTTCGCCTTGTTGAGCGCTACCGCTTTCCAGGTTTTTGCCTTGTCTTTGACGCCGACTTCCGAGTGCCAGATAAACGGCGTAACCCCGAACCGCAGTTCAAACCGCCGCAGCCATTGCGACGTCAGGGAAATTTCCGGCACCAGCACCAGAACCTGCTTGTTTTGTGCCAGCGCTTCGGCAACGGCCTCAAAATAAACCTCGGTCTTGCCCGAACCGGTAACGCCGTCCAGGAGAGTTGCCGAAAAGCCGCTGCCGACCTTGCGTACGAGAATGTCCGCCGCCGCCTGCTGTTCCTCCGTCAGCGCTGCCGTTTTGTTCAGGTTGACTTTTTGTTCTTCGGCTTCTTCGTTGATAAGTACGTCTTTTTTATAAAGAAATCCGCTTTTAATCATCGCGGTGATAATGCCGCTGCTGGCGCCGGTTGCGCTGATGATTTCTTCTTTTTCCGCTTCGAGCCCGCCGTCCAGAAAGTCAAACACCGCCTTGCGCGCTTCCGTAATGCGGATGCCGTCCAGATTTTCGTTTTTTATTTTCAGGCCGTAAAGCGTAACTTTCTGCTTGGGCAGCTGGTTGCTTTTCATGCCCAGTACCATTTTCAGCACCATTCCCAGCGGAGCCAGGTTGTATTCTGCAGTTTTGCGGATAAAGGCCGTCATCTCCGCTGTCAGGCGCGGCAGCTGCACCACGGATTTGATTTGTTTTATCTTTTTCGGGTCAATGTCTGCGCTCTGTCCTTTTTTCCAGACGACGCCGACCAGTTCCTCCCGGCCGAAAGGAACTTCGACCAGCTGTCCGGGAACAAGCTCCTCTTCCGTCGTATAATCAAAAACGTCGTCAAAGGGCAGGGGAAGGAGAACGCCGTAAACCGCCATTGCCGGCTATGCCCCGATAACCAACGTCTGCCCGTCCAGCCTGACGGCAACGCCGCTGTCGCCGAGATAGGCCAGCAGGTAGTAAAGCGGTGCGTAGGAAGATATGTTTTCCTCCGCTTCTCCGCCGTCCAGAACGCGGGCAATGTTTGCAAGTTTTGCCTTGTTGAGCGGCGTGTCGGATTCTGCCGTAACCAGCAGCGCGTCGTCCGTTTGTTTGACGGCAATCTTTCCGCCTTTGACAATCGTGTCCGCCATCATCATTACCGCCGGCATAACCAGCTTGTAGATTTTCGGCGTGCCGATTTCCAGCGCCAAAGTCGTCGGCAGATTCGGATTGCCGAGCGTCAGGAGATAATCCTGCATCACCGTCGCCAGCTCTTCCGTGGTTTTGACCGCTGCGTTGGACATACCGAAACATAAGCGGAAAAATTTAAGCCGCCGGCTCAATACCTTGGAGCTGAAATTTAAGATATTGCCTATATCTTCCCTGTCGTCCTCGTCCCCCTCGTTCAACAGTTCCACGGCGTTGGCGACTGCCCCGATATTGCCGATAAGGTCGTGCGACAGCCTCGTCGCCACAATTTCGCTGATATAGATGTTGGTGTTCATTTTGTTTTTCTGTCCTTTGTCTGTCTTTCCTGTTCCGTATGTAAGTGTCTTATGCCCATTTGTTCCGTTTCAGCCGGAACATCCGCCTTTCCGGCAGGCTTCGTGCATGGCTCATTCTTCTCTGTTTCTCCTTTTCAACCGGAACATATCCGGCTAAAACGTATAATACTGCGTGTTGGCAAAACGCGTATCTTCGTTAATCATCCTCGCTGTATCAAGGTCTTTCAACAGCGGGTCGGTCAGTTCCAGCTTGCCCGTTCCCGCTTTAAGATACGGCTTTTTGCCGCCAAGCCCCCACTTGACTTCGGTTGTATTGTCCGGTTTGCCGTATTTAAGGTCGATTCGCCGCCAGAAGTCAAACACCTTGATGTTGTTCAGGTAAACGTTTTTGGATGCCTTGCTGTCGGAAAAGGGAACGCTGCTTTTGTAAAAAATCCGGTGCGCCAGATTATCGGTAAACGTAGAGGTAAAGTAAACTTCTATGCTTTCTTTGGTAATGTAACGGTTGTAAACCTGATGTTCCACGAATTGAAAGCCGTTTTCCTTGGCAACCATCGTTGCGCAGGCGTTAAGGCGCTCAAAGCCGATAACGCCGTGTTGGCGGCAGAGTTCTTCGCTGCGCCATTTGATAAAGTTCGGCACTTCCAGCGTTTCCAAAATCTTTTTATATCCTTGCTGCTTCATTGTTTCTTCTACTTCTTTAGGTGTCATGCGCAGCTTAAGGCCGGAAATGTCAAAATTGGCGGCGTTGGATTTGCGGTTTAACAAAACCCGTTCAATCCTTTTTTCCTCGGCTGCCTGCGCTTTCTCGTCCGGCGATTTGAAAATCTCGCTGGTACCTTTGCTGATGAGGCTTTTCAGCCAGCTTTCCGATTCGCCGTCATCGGAGGATTTGCCTTTGCCGGAATCTCTGATGCCGCCTGCTGTATTTCTGCCGTTATCCGGTACTGCTTTTCCCGTTTTTTTGTTGTTTTTTGACAGGTTGTCAGTCAGCGATTCGCTGATGTCAATATCGGCTGCCGCCGTTTTCGCGTCCGGGTTTCCCCGATTGGCTTTTTGGGTTCCCTCCGCTTTTTTTTCAAACAGTAGCAAGTCCATTTCCGACTGCGCAGAAACGCCCGCCGTTCCCGCAACAAGCCCGGCAATCAAAAGCACTAAAAATGTCAAATATCTGTTTTTAAACATTTTAATTTATCCGTTTCTGCCATTATATCAGAGCTTTTTTAAAAATCACCTAATTTTTGGTATTTACAAACCGGAGAACAGCATTTATAACTTATCCGTAATTCGTTTATAACTTGTTGCGGTTTTAAAACTCAAGGGAAAATATGTCGTTAAGTGCAAATGTGATAGGAGCCGGCCTTGCCGGAGCCGAGGCGGCGTGGCAGCTGGCTTTGCGCGGGGTTGCCGTCCGGCTGTATGAGATGAAGCCCGAAAAGCGTTCGCCGGCGCATAAGGCGGACGGTTTTGCCGAATTGGTCTGTTCCAATTCGCTGCGTTCTGATGACAGTACATACAATGCCGTCGGGCTTTTGCATCAGGAAATGCGCCTTGCCGGTTCGCTGGTTATGGAAAGCGCCGACAAAAACCGGGTTCCCGCCGGCGGCGCGCTTGCCGTAGACCGCGAAGGCTTTTCCGCATATATCACGGCGCGGATTAGGGAACACCCGCTGATAACCGTCGTGTCAAAGGAGATAACAGAGCTGCCGCCGGAAAGCGAGGGGCTGAGCATAGTCGCCACCGGGCCGCTGACGTCTGCGGCGCTGGCAGAGAGTATATCCGCGGCGGTAGGCGGCGAAAAGCTCTCTTTTTATGACGCGATAGCGCCGGTCATATATAAGGACAGTATAAATTTTGATATTGCCTGGTACCAGTCCCGCTACGATAAAGGCGATAAATATGATTATATCAACTGCCCGCTCAGCCGGGAACAGTACTACGAATTTGTCAATGCCCTGCTGGAAGGGGAAAAGGCCGGGTTCCACGATTTTGAGAAGCCGAATTATTTCGACGGCTGTCTGCCGGTGGAGATAATGGCCGAACGCGGGGCGGATACGCTGATGTACGGCCCGATGAAACCGGTCGGGCTGACCGACCCGCACCGTGGGGAACGCCCTTATGCGGTAGTACAGCTGCGGCAGGATAACAAAGAAGACACCCTGCGCAATATGGTCGGTTTCCAGACCAAGCTGAAACATTCCGAGCAGACCCGTATTTTCCGCACCATTCCGGGGCTGGAAAACGCCGTTTTCGCCCGTCTCGGCGGTATTCATAAAAATATTTTCATCAAGTCGCCCGTCCTGCTGGATGCTTTTCTGCGGCTGAAGTCCCGCCCGCATCTGATATTCGCCGGACAGATTACCGGCTGCGAGGGGTATGTCGAAAGTGCATCCGTCGGGTGGCTGGCCGGTTATTTTGCCGCCGAATTGCTGCACGGGAGAACGCCGCAGCTGCCGCCGCGCGAAACCGCATTCGGCTGCCAGCTGGCGCATCTGACTGATGCAACGGACATAGAGCATTATCAGCCGATGAACATTAATTTCGGTCTGTTTCCCGAACTGCCGAAAGTCATGACCGCCAAAGGGAAACTTCGCCCGCTCAAAGGGACAGAAAAGAAGGCGGCGCTGACTTCCCGAGCCCTGGCTGCGGCGGAAGACTGGCTGCACGGTATTTCCGCAGGGGAGGCGTAATGTCTTCGGGTAAAAATTTTTTCTCAGAAGCCAAAGCTCTTTTCGAACTGCCGTTTTCCTCCGCAGCGGCGATTCCTTTGCCGCCGCCGTCTTTGTATCTGCAACTGGTGCCGGTAAAAGACCGGGAATTGTTCCGGGCGTATATTTTTTATCTTTTTCTGCTGCTGCGGCGGGGAATGCGCCGGAGAGGCCTGCATCCGAAAAGCTTTAATCTCCTGTATCGTGCCGTCAGCCGTACCTGGCCCGGACGGACGCTGCTGGGATTTTTGCAAAAGGAATTTATCGCCCGCAATCTTTCCCTGTCGCTGCTGCTGGAACCGCTGGACGGTTTTGAATGGCTGTCTAAAAACCGTTATCCGCTGGAATTTTCCGCCGCGTCGCCGATTTGGCTCCAGGTGATTTCGCCGTTTTCCCGCCTTGTCGCCGTGCTTAATAATCAGACGCCGCCGTTCTATCAGCCTTTTGCCGCCTTGGCTTTTGTTTATGCTGCCGTATATGTATTGGCTGTTCCGTCTGCTGCCGTGGCACTGGATGGGGCAAGGGTATCGGTTGATGCGGCTTGTTTGCGCCGCAGCTTGCCGTTGCAGCAAAAGGAAATGTTGCAGCTTTTTGCCGCTGCGTCGGGATTTCTTTTTCGGTTGAAAACAGGATTTTTTGTCGGTCTGTCCCGCCGCCTGATACGGCTTTTGCCCGATGTCTCCGCTTCCGCAGCCGCCGCCACTGGTTCTTCGTTCGCAACCGGTTCTTCCGTTTCCGCCGCAGCAACCGTCGGTTCTTCGTCCGCAGTCTGCTCTCCGGCCTCCGCCGCAGCCGGTTCTCAGGGTACAGCTGGTTCTTCCGCCTCCGCCTTATGCCGGAAAATAAATTTTTTTGTTTATGTTAACGCATTTTTATATGGTTTGTGGCATACTCTGATAACAAGAAACAAAACCCGCGATTTGCATCAGCTCTGAACTGCGGGAAATATGGTTATGAAATAAGGAAAAGCAATGAGTTCAATTGGTCGCATCGTCAGAAAAAATCATTCTGCCCTCTTTTGGTGCACGAGGCATTATCCCAAAGCCAAGCGCGAAGCCGTATACACGCTGTATGCGCTGGTCAAGCATTTTGACGATTTGAGTTCCAGCTCTCTGCCTGAAAAGGATAAGGCTGATATTTTGGCGGCATGGCAGCGGGAAATTGCCAACATCTATGACCGGAAAGTTCCCGAAACCGACATCGGCCGCCGCATATATAAGAACTGTATGCGTTTTAAGCTGCCGCGCGCGTGTATGGAAACGATGCTGTCGGGCTTTGCCATGGACTGTCCGAAACCGCTGTTCCGCCCGTCGCTGCATGAGTTTGAGGAATACTGCCGCGGCGTGTCGGAAACGCCGAGTTACCTGATTTTGAAAGTAATCGCCGAATTTGACGAGGAAACGACTGCCGAACTGGGGCGGCTTATCGGGCGCGCGGTAGAGATAACCAATATTCTCAAAAATATAAAAGAAGACATTCTGGGCGGCCACGTCTATATTCCCGAAGAGTTTTTGGCCGCGGCGGAAATAGAGCAGGGGCTGGCAGCCAAAGACATCCTGACTCATAAAAATCTTTATGTCGCCCGCCGGAAATTTGCCGAAACCGCCCGCAGTTCCTTTGCGGAGGCTTATCGGTTGCTGGAAGAAAACCACAACCGCAATTCCAAGCCGGTCGTTTATATGCTGAATTTGTATCATGCTTATTTTGAGCTGATGGACAAGCGCGGATGGGAAATTATTTCTCCAAAGCCGGAATTAAAATTCAAAGACCGCTGCCGTCTGGTTATGAAAGCGCTGTTAAACCGCGGCGGGTGTTAACGAACGGAATTGTCAGCAGCTCTTCCCATACTGTGGCCTGCTGGTTTGCTCCGCTCCGCTACACATATCTATTCCGGCAAATCCAGAATTGCCCGATTGCCATTTATCCGTTGATAAATCGTTAAAACCTTTTGCCAGCCTGTTAAAAGAAGCTACACTGCACTCATAATGAAATCGGTGTCAGAGGACTTTAGTATGAAAAAAAATCTTTGTTTGGCGGTGTGGGGAGCCGCTCTATGCGCAACTTTTCCCGCTGCTGCGGAGACTGCTTTGCCGGCAGCGGCCGAAGTTTCGGAGAACGCGTCATCTCCGGCTGAAACCGTTGCAGATGCAGCATCGCTGACCGCCAACATCAAACGCATCGCGGTTGAATATCTTGAGCATAGCGTTACCAACAAGGATGATCCGAATTACCCCGATTCGTATAATGCCGATGAGCAGCATAACATCAGCGGCCTTTTTGACGGCAATCTGACCTATGACCGCAGCACGATGGTTTGGGTTAACGGCTTGTATGCGATATATGGCAAATCCAAGACGACCGAGAACGGCGTAACGACCGAAAATGAGAACGATGACGAAATTTTGCTCTATACCGATTATACGCACAAAATCTGGCATTTGGAACAGGGGATAGTCGGCCCGTTTGCCTATCTCGGGTATGAAACGGAATTTACGGATTTTAATCTGGACGGGACGGATTACCGCACTAAAATTCTCCGTGCCAAAACCGGTTTGAAACTTTACGACAGCGAGAATTTCAAACAGCTTTATATTGCCTTGGTGGAAGAAGACGATATGACTTATAAAAATGATAATATGAAAACCGGTGCCGAAATCGGGTATGAATTCCATTATCCGCTGAATCCGAACACCACGTTCGTTTCCGAGGGGTATTACCGTCATTTTTTCAGCTACAGCCAAAAAGAAGCGACGGATTTCAAATACAAACTGTCGACAAACAACCGTATAGAAACCAAGCTTGTCGGGGATTTGTACCTCGCGCCGTTTTACAATTATGAGCTTGCCGAAACCCGTGGCGCGTCGCGTTCCCGGGCACAGAGCACATTCGGACTGTCGCTGAGTTATAATAAGAGTTTTGACCTGTTTTAAGGTCGTGGAGGAGAATTGCAGAGTAATGACAGATAAGGAGGCATTATGAATTTCAAATATTATATTCCGACCAAAATCCTTTTCGGCCGCGGACAGCTGGCTAATCTGCATAAGGAAAAGCTCCCCGGCACGCGGGCGCTGATTGTAACCACAGGCGGCCGTTCCGTCGTCGATAACGGCTATCTGGCCCGGACAGAGGAAGAGCTGAAGGCCGCGGGATGTACTTTCGTGCTGTTCAATAAAATAACCGCCAATCCCGACCGCAGCGAAGTTATGGACGGTGCGGCGCTGGCAAAAGCCGAAAACTGCGACTTTATTGTCGGTTTGGGCGGCGGTTCGCCGATTGACGCAGCCAAGGCGATTGCTGTTATGGCGACAAATCCAGGCGATTACTGGGATTATATGGTTCGCGGAACCGGCGGCGGACGCCCGGTGTCTGTAACGCCTCTGCCCGTTGTTGCCATAACGACAACCGCCGGAACCGGAACGGAAGCTGACCCGTGGACGGTTATCAGCAATGCTGCGACCGGCGAAAAATTTGGTTTCGGCATTGACGGCACATTTCCCGTTTTGGCGGTGGTTGACCCCGAGCTGATGTTGACCGTTCCGCGAGACTATACTGTTTTTCAGGGGTTTGACGCGCTGTTTCACAGTCTTGAAGGCTATCTTGCCAATATAGCCACGCCCATAAGCGACATTTTTGCTCTCAAGGCCGTAAGCCTGATTGCCGAAAATCTGCCGGCAGCCGTTTTTGACGGCGGAGATATTGCCGCACGGGAAAATATGGCGCTGGCGAATACACTGTCTGGTATGGTCGAAAGCACATCCGGCTGTATCTCGGAACATGCGCTGGAACATATCTTAAGCGGCGTTTATAAAAACCTGCCGCATGGTGCCGGCTTGATTATGCTGAGTGTTGCTTACTTTTCTAAAATTGCCGAAAAACACACTTCTGACGACCGTCTTGTCGAATTGGCCAAAGCTCTCGGCAATAAAAACGCCAAAACGCCGGAAGATTTCATTGCTGCTTTGCAGAAATTGCAGCAAGCCTGCGGTGCGGACAAGCTGAAGATGAGCGACTACGGAATTGAAAAAGAACGCCTGCGTGAATTTGCCGCCGCCGCGAAAACTCAGAATGCCTTGTCTTTCCGGCTTGACCCGTGTGACTTGAGCATTGCCGACTGTGCCGAGATTTACGAACGGTCGTACCGATAATACGGCACCGTGCCGGCAGCTCCCGGTCGGTACGGAGGTATCGGTCAGTCTGGGAACTTTCGGCCGGTACGGGAATACCGGTCAGTATGGGAACTTCCGGCCGGTACGAAAGTCCCCGTCAGTGCAGAAACACCCGGCTGCCGCAAAATTTTAACGTTTAAAACAAAAACAGACCAGAAAGGAGAACCGCCGATGCGTTATCTTGAAATTGAAGCCAAAATCGCCGGTATGGCAAAAAATTTAGACCGCCGCTATATCCGGGCGTTCTGGATAGCCTTTGCGCTTGTCAATCTCGCCTTTTTGTTTTATACGGTCAATTTTATGTTTGGCGACCACGATTGGAATTATGTCCGCGGTGCTTCAGCGTGGAACGAGGGGGCTTTTGAGGGGCGTCCGCTGCATTTTGTTCTGCAGGCGGTTTTGTTTGACGGGCAGGTGCTGCCGTTTTTAAACAGCCTTTTTTCCTTTGCTGCGCTGGTGCTGGGGTACATTTTGCTTGCCAGATACTGGCAGGTGCCGCTGACGACGTTCAATTACGCGCTGTTTGCAGTGTTTGCGGCAGTCTTGCCGTATACGCTGGTCTGGCTTTACTATGCCAAAGATATGCTGATAAACCTCAGCCTGCCGCTGGTCTGCGTTGCTTCGCTGCTGGCGGCGTCGGCGGCTATCTCCTCAAAAAGGCCATGGCTGCACGTTCCTGCCATGGCACTGATGCTTTTTGCCTTTGCCTCTTATGCCGCGGTAATCAATTTTTATGCCGTCTGCCTGCTCGGTTCCGCCTTTTTCGCTTATGCCGCCGGCAAACCGTTTTGGACGGCCGTGCGCGAAAAAACGCTTCCGGCGCTGGATATCCTGGCGGCATTAGTTTTGTATAAGGGAATGCTGGCGTTTTCCGTTTTGACTTCGTCATACAATACGCGTATCATCAGCTGGGATTACCTGCCGCAAAAGCTGCTGGAAACCTGTTCGGCAATGTTTATGCAGTTTGTAACGCCGCTGCCTTTTATGGAGTATAAGTATAAACTTTTGCTGTTGGCATTCTGCCTGTTGGGGCTGGCGGCAGCAGTATGCCGCGGCGGCGTAAGGAAAATTCCGGGATTGCTGTTGCTGGCGCTGGGATTGCTGTTTGCGTCCAAGCTGGCATTTTTTGTCGCCGACGAACGCGGGCAGATTCTGGCAGAGCTCGAAAATTTTGCCTTTGTCCCGCGGTTGGATTTTTATGGTCTGGCCAGCATTTATGCATTTGCTCTTGCCTGCCTGCTGCGTTTTTCATCGGGAAAATTCCGCAAAGCGGCGGTTGCATTTGCCGTTATTATTGCATTTATGTCCGGCGTTCGTGATATGTATGCGCAAAAAGTCTGGAAACTGGGATTTGACGCGGAGATGAAAGCCCATGAGCGCATCGTTGCCCGGCTGGAGCGTTTTCCCGGTTTTGATGCCCGCCGCAAATACCGCCTGTTGCAGATAGGGAGTTTTTCTTTGCGCCGAAACTATTACCGCCGTACCGCCGGCGAGGAAATCAGTCTTGATTTGCTGGAAACGTCCTTTACGCCCGAATTTATGTCGCGTATCGTTTATAATTTCTACTATCCTGAAGATGTCTTTTACGACAACGCCGTTCCGGGAGAACTTTCCAAAGCCGGTCAGGATTTCGTCCGCAATCGGGCCAAACCGTGGCCGTCAGCTGACGCTGTTTATATTGACGGCGATATTGTCGTTATTGTTCTGACCGAAGAAGGATTGGAAAAAGCCCGTTCCTTGTTGTATTTCTAGGTTATACATCTAAAGGACGGGCCGTATTCAGCCGATATGAGGTTTTTACTTCAACAGAGCCTTGACGTCGTCATAGCTCGGATAGGTGCCGCCTTCGCAGCCGAGCAGGGCGTAGGTCGGCGTTGATGTAAAAATTTTCTGTGCCAAAAGCTGCAAATCGTCTGCCGTAATCGCTTCGATTCTCTCGACAATCTCCGCCGTCGGGATGACGCGTTTGAACAACAGCATCTGTCTTGCCATAATTTCCGCCGTTGTAGAAGAGCTTTCCAGCGACATCAGCAGGCTGGCCTTAATCTGTGTTTTGGCACGCTTTAACTCCGTCTCGCTGACTTTGTCGTTCATCATTTTTTTTATTTCATCGGCAACGACCGGCAGCAGTTCTTCCAGCTCTTTTGGGGTTGTACCGGCATATATGCCGAAAACGCCGGCATGCTTCAACGCCTGGTTAAAGCTGTTAATGGTATAAACCAGCCCGCGTTTTTCGCGGATTTCCTGAAACAGGCGCGACGACATGCCGCCGCCGAAAATCGTCGACAGCACTGAATAGTTGTAGTAGTCTTCGTCCATATAGGACGCGCCTTTAAAACCCAAGACCAGATGCGTCTGCTCAATGTCTTTGCATTCCACGCGCCCGCCGCCGACATAATATTGCGGGTCTTCGGCAAAATCCGCATGCGCGGGCAGGGTATTCATCCGTTCTTCAACCATCTTGACGAATTTGTCGTGGTCTACGCGCCCGACTGCGGCTGCTACCATATTGTCTGCGGTATAGTGCGTACGCATGTAATTGAGCATGCGTTCTTTGTTAAAACCGCGCACATGTTCAGGCGTTCCCAGAATAGTGCGTCCCGATGCCTGATTCGGAAATGCCGCTTCCTGAAAGTAATCGAATACCAAATCGTCCGGTGCGTCTGCGGATTGTTTGATTTCCTGTACCACGACTTCTTTTTCTTTGCTCATCTCCGCCGCGTCAAACGTCGGGTCGGTGATAAAGTCGCAGATAACGTCGGTTGCAAGTTCCAAGTCGTCCTTGAGCATTTTGGCATAAAAACAGGTGAAATGCCGTGATGTATAAGCATTTGTGGCACCGCCGACGTTTTCGATGTCTTCGGATATCTGCAGCGAATTTCTTTTCTTTGTGCCCTTGAACACCATATGTTCGATAAAGTGCGAAATGCCGTTGTCAGCCTCGGATTCGGCAGCTGCTCCTGTGTTGACCCAGACCCCGAGCGAAACCGTTTCAATCTGCGGCCGTTCGGCGGTAATGATTCTCAGTCCGTTTTTTAATGTCGATTGTTTAATTTCCATGTTACCCAGATTTTGCTAAAGGTTGTTGTTAAGTTCGGCTATTTAAAATAGTATATGTCAGACTAAAAATAAATCAATATAATTTATCGTATGCATACATATTTATAACCCCTTAAAATTTTTTTAATTTTGTATATTTATATACCAAGAAAGATAAAAAAATTTTTCAAGGGAGAAAACAGATGAAAAAGATGCCTCGTTTTGCCGTTGTCTTATCAGGCTGCGGCCGTGCCGACGGTTCGGAAATTCATGAAGCCGTAACCGCTCTGCTGGCGATTGACTGCGCCGGCTGCGCTTACCGGTGTTTCGCTCCGGATATCGAACAGGCGGCAGTTATAAATAATCTGACGTCAGAAAAAATGGAAGAACGCCGCAATGTCCTTGTCGAGTCTGCCCGTATCGCACGCGGTGATATAAAGCCTCTGAATGAACTGAACGTCGGGGATTTCGACTGCATCGTATTTCCCGGCGGCCTTGGCGCCGTTACCAACTGGTGCGATTTTGCCGACAAGGGGATTAACTGCACCGTGGAAAGCTCCGTCAGCAGAGTCCTGGAAGACGCGTATAAAAACAAACTGGTCATCGGTGCAATGTGCATTGCTCCCGTAACGGTATCCAAAGTTCTCGGTAAATATGGCATAACCGTAACCATAGGCAATGACAAAACCGTCGCCAAAACCATAGAACTGACCGGAGCCAGACATCAGGATACGCCGGTAACCGAAGCCTGTATTGATGCAAAGCACCGCGTCGTAACGACGCCCGCTTATATGCTGGCTAAATCTGTCAGGGAAGTTTGCGAAGGGGCTGACGCGATGGTTAAGGCGATGGTCGCACTGGCGGAATAGCCATTGCCGCAACAGGTGCCCCGCCACACGCCACGCAGCAATCCAGCCATCTTTTTCTGCGGCAATGCCGTCCGCCTCACGCCGCCTTGCAATCTCGCCGCCTTTTCCCGCGGCAGTTTCGCCCGGAACTCTGTCCGTTACGGTCCCGCAGCTATGTCCATTACAGCCCCGCCGCCTTTTCCCGCGGCAGAAAAGCTTGACAATTTCCGCTGCCGGTCGTATACCGTAAACGATAAATAATAACTTAAATATAGATATGTATGGAAAAGTATGATTTAATGTCGGGTAAGGCTCAGAGCTTTATCAACCCTGCGGAAATCAACCGCACACTGGCTTATGCGAAAAAATACGGCAACGATGCCTCTATGGTTCGCTTTATTCTGGACAAGGCACGCGAAAAAAAAGGGCTGACCCATACCGAAGCCGCAGTTTTGCTTTTGAACGAAGATCCGAAAGTCGCCGCGGAAATCGGTACGCTTGCTGAAGAAGTCAAAGAAGCTTACTACGGCAATCGGATTGTCCTGTTTGCGCCGCTGTACCTGAGCAACTACTGCGTCAACGGCTGTACCTATTGCCCTTATCACTCCCAAAATAAACACATCTTCCGCAAGAAGATGACGCAGGAAGAGATAAAGGCGGAAGTTATCGCTTTGCAGGATATGGGGCATAAGCGCCTGGCTCTGGAAGCGGGAGAACATCCCGTACTGAATCCTCTGGAGTACATTCTTGAAAGTATAGATACGATTTACGGCATAAAACACAAAGCCGGCGCCATTCGCCGCGTTAATGTAAACATCGCGGCAACGACGGTAGAAAATTACCGCCGCCTGCACGACGCCAAAATCGGAACCTATATTCTGTTTCAGGAAACGTATAACCGGGAAGATTACGAAAAGTTGCATCCCCGCGGGCCGAAGGCAAATTATGCCTGGCATACCGAAGCGATGGATCGTGCCATGCAGGCCGGGATTGAAGATGTCGGCTTGGGCGTTTTGTTCGGGTTGCATAACTATGCGTCCGAATTCGTCGGTCTGTTGATGCATGCCGAGCATCTGGAAGCCGTTTACGGTGCCGGGCCGCATACAATCAGCGTTCCGCGCCTGTGTCCGGCAGATGACATCAATACCGGAGATTTTGCCAATGCGCTTCCTGACGATATTTTTCTTAAAATCATCGCTTTGCTGCGCCTGTCGGTGCCGTATACGGGAATGATTATCTCGACCCGCGAAGGAGAGCGTATCCGCCGGGAAGCACTAAGGCTTGGTATTTCGCAAATCAGCGGCGGTTCCAAAACCAGCGTCGGCGGTTATGCTGCGCCTGCGGAGCCGGAACCGGACAGCGCCCAGTTTGAAACTGCTGATCGCCGCAGCTTGGACGAAGTCGTGCGCTGGCTGATGCAGCTGGGGTATGTGCCGAGTTTTTGTACGTCCTGTTATGGCAACGGCCGGGTAGGGGAAGATTTTATGGCGCTGTGCAAAAAGCAGCTGATTCATAATTTCTGTACGCCGAATGCCCTGCTGACGTTAAAGGAGTATCTCGACAACTATGCGTCGCCGGAAACGCGCCGTATCGGTATCTCCCTGCTGGCGGAAGAAATGAACCGCCTGCCGGAAGCCAAAAGGCTGTTTTTGCAAAAACGCATGGAATTCTTGAAAGAGGGAAAGGTTGTCTTTTTCTGAAAGCTCTTTTTCCTGCCGGATTAAGCCGGCTTTTGTTTGAAACCCCCGCCATATCGTAAAAGGTATGGCGGGATTTTTGTTGTCCGTTCCGTTTTTTCAGTTCTCTCTGCCGTCAAAATCGCCTTTCGCCGTTTCCGAAAATAAAAAATACTTGACAAATAAGTAAAAACTTGCTAAATATGACGAAATTTAATAATTTTAAAGTACCAATTTAACAAAAATGGAGAAAGTGCCGTCAGACGGTTGCTTTTGCGCGTGGAATCTGCTATCTTAATACCGTAGAGAAAGGGTGGGAAGACCCAATATGCCCTTTTGAAAGCAATGCAATTTAATAGGAGAGGGGAAATCACATGGATAAGATCATAGAAATCAACAGTGCGGTAAACGGCTTTGTATGGGGACCCATCATGCTGGCACCTGTCTCTTATACACATCTGACGCTGCCGA
>ERZ1026916.9-NODE-9-length-184744-cov-11.569173_pt1 | contig 184744 bp, 155 predicted proteins | sample MGYA00519465_ERZ1026916 | MGnify/ENA primary metagenome ERZ1026916 (study PRJEB26926, sample SAMN06164880) | human gut metagenome | biome: ENVO:00009003; feature: ENVO:2100002; material: ENVO:00002003 | host: Homo sapiens | place: USA | collected 2012 ... | reverse complement strand
ATAAGAGACAGATATATAATATAGAAAGTAACTTATTATAATGGAGAGAATCGGGCAAATTTTGTCCAACCGAAATTGAAATGAATTGGCTTGACATATTTTATGCGTTTTTGTCCCTGCTTGGCGGTATCGGCGTCTTTCTTTACGGAATGAAGTTGATGGGCGACAGTCTTGAAATGGTTGCCGGCAACGAAATCAAGCGAATGTTTGCCAAAATATCGAATAAGAAATTTATCGGAGTGGGCATAGGAACGGTGACGACGGCGGTCGTACAAAGTTCCGCGGCGGTCACGGTTATGGCGATAGGTTTCGTCAACAGCGGACTGATGACTCTGACGCAAGCCGCGTCGATTGTTTTCGGTGCGAATATCGGAACGACGTCGACCGCGCTTATCGTTGCGCTTGGCGCGGGCGGGTTTGCAAACGTCAACCTTACGGTAATTTTTGCGGCTCTTGCGGGCGTCGGCGCATTGATGATAATGCTGACCAAAAAGGATAAGGTTAAAAAAATCGGCGGCATTATCACCGGGCTTGGTATGATATTCGTCGGGCTTTCGGTCATGACAAGCTCCATGGATATTTTCTCGAAGTCGGACAAAATCAGTGCATTCCTTGCAAAGATTTCAAACCCTGCGTTGCTTTTATTGTTCGGTATTTTGTTTACGGCGCTTATCCAGTCGTCGTCGGCGGTCAGCGGTATCGTCGTTACGATGTCGGTTGCGGGGCTTTTGTCGTTTGATCAAGGGCTGTACATAATTTTGGGAAGCAATATCGGAACGTGTATTACGTCGCTTATCGCGTCGGTCGGCACAAGTACGAACGCGCGTCGCACCGCCGTAATCCACCTTATGTTTAACGTGATCGGCGTGACGATATTCGGGCTTGTGAGCATTTCCGGCGTGTTTACGAAGATGTTTATGCCGATTAAAAGTCCTGCGATGAGAATTGCGCTTTTGCACACTTTCTTCAACGTAACCACCACCATAGTACTGTTGCCGTTTATGAACCTGCTTGTGAAGTTCGTTTCAAAAATCGTTCCCGAGAGGAAAACGGACGACAAAAACGACGAGCCGCACCTGTATTTTCTGGAAGAGCGTTTGTTGAGAACGCCCCCGGTTGCTGTCGCGCAGCTTAAAAACGAAATCGAAAATATGGCGGAAATCGCAAAATCAAATTTCGACAAATGTATGGACGCGGTTATGGTCGGCAAAGTGTCCGACGTCATCGACGAAATCGCCAAAAACGAAAAATGTCTGAACTTCCTTAACCGTGAAATCACGAAATATCTTGTGAAGCTTTCGCAGGTCGATCTTTCGGAAGACGACAAACTCTTAATCAGTACGTCGTATCACACCGTAAGCGATATCGAGCGTATCGGCGACTACGCCGAAAATATCTCGGAATACGCCGAAAAGATGGAGGCGGATAAACTCAAGTTCTCGCCGAAGGCAATTTCCGAAATCCAGACGCTTAAAGCGACGATTACAAACCTTTACGACGAGGTAATGAAGACGTATAAGGAAGTCACTCTTGATTATATCGACAAGGTGAACGAGTACGAGGAAAGCGTCGACAAACAAAAAGAAGAAATGGGCGAACACCATATCGAGCGTATGAACAAGGGCGAATGTACGCCCGAAGTCGGCGCGATTTATCTGAGTCTTTCGTCCAATGCGGAGCGTGTCGCCGACCATATGACCAACATCGCGTACGCGGTGAGAAGCTACGCCAAAAAGAAAAAGAAGGACTAAGCGAAAAGTAAATTTTGAAAAAAAGCAAATAAAAAACTGCAACGCCCGTTGCAGTTTTTGTTTATGCATAACCGTAAAGTTTTCCGATTGCCCATACGACAAGACGTTTCGGCAAGATTTTTGAAAGTCCCACAAGCAGTTTGTACGACGCGCCGCCCACGACGTATACGGGCGGATTTTTCGATTTTGCGATTTTCAGGGCGATTTTCGCGATGACCGACGGCGACATTCCGTTTTGTTCGTCGCGCTCCATCTTTTCAACCGATTTGTCGATTCTTTCGCCGTAATAAACGCTGTTTTTTGTTCTTTTCGCGGCGGGCGGTGAATTCCGTCTTGACGTCGCCGGGAAGGATTGTCGAAACTTTTATGTTGAACGGTTTAAGTTCGATACGAAGCGCCTCGGAAAGCGACGACACCGCCGATTTCGTGCAGGAATAAAACGACTGAAAAGGCAGCGACAAAGGCGCGCCCGCGCTGGACATATTGATTATCGTGCCGCCGCCGTTTTCGCGCATAACGGGGATAACCGCCTGCGTCGCGAACAGCGTGCCGAAGTAATTGACGTCAAAAATCTTTCGCACCGCTTTTTCGTCGGTATCTTCGACCGCGCCCGAAATGCCGAATCCCGCGTTGTTGACAAGGACGTCGATACGCCCCGCGCGTTTTACGACTTCGCCGATCGAGTCAAACACGTTTTCACGGTCGGACACGTCGGTTTTTATGCTTTCGATGCCTTCTGCCGGCGTTCTGGACAAATTAAATACGCGGTATCCGTTTTCCGAGAATTTTTTTGCAATGGCATTCCCGATTCCTTGGGATGCGCCCGTAATAACTGCAACTTTCATAATCCACCTCTGAACGATTATACAATAATGTTTGAATATTTGCAAATCGTTTTCAAAACCCTTGACAGTATTTTCATTTGATTGTAAGATTTAGGTATCACATTTAATTGCTAGGGGTGGCGCGTCGCGCCTGAGATTACACCCTCTGAACTTGATTGAGTTAGAACTCACGAAAGGAAGCCAGTCCACTCGTTCTCAAAGTAATCGCTTTGGGATTTTTTATTCTAACGAGAAAAGTTCCTCCCGGCAAAGGAGCGAATATGAAATTCACATCAATTCTGAAAGAGCCGTTCAACACTCTCGACACCGTGTCGAAACTCAGTGTTACGGCTTTTTACTTTGCAATCGTGCTTGTCGCGCTTGTTGTAATCGCCGCAATCTTTTTGAAGAAAGCGAAGCCCGAAAAACTCGCGCCGTTTATGAAAAGCGTGAAGTATTTCGTTTTCGGCGTAGCGACGACTTTCGTAGTTACGATGCTTACCCTGAAAATCAGCGACGACGTTCAGGGCGGAAGCTTTGTAAAAGAAGTTTTCTGGCCGATAATGAGCATTGTTATCGTGGCGTTCGCACTTGTTGCGGCGGGCTACGTAATAAACACGGTAAAACCCGAGTTTATGCGTAAGTTTAAGTTTATCGCGTTGTTTTTGATTTTAATCCCCGTGATTGTGAGTATTGCGTTTTTGGCGGTGCACTTCAAAAAGGTCGGCGGAGATTACGAAGGCGTGTCGCAGGCAGGGCTTTATATCAGCGCAATCGTGCTTGTTCTTATCCTTGTCGTCGCCGCAACCGTTTTCTCGAAACGCAACGGTCCGTTCACCACGCGTGAGATGGCTTATGCCGCAATTTCCGTCGCGCTTTCTTTCGCGCTTTCTTACGTAAAGTTTTTTGCTTTGCCACAGGGCGGCTCGGTAACCCTTGCGTCGATGCTTCCGCTTATGCTGTTTTCGTATATGTTCGGCATAAGAAAAGGTATTATCGTTGGTGCGATTTACGGCGTTTTGCAGGCAATACAGGATCCGTGGATTATCCACCCCGCGCAGTTCTTCCTGGATTACCCGATCGCTTTTGCAATGCTGGGACTTGCGGGAATTTTCAAGGAACTCAACATCATCAAAAAGCCCGCTGCCGCATTTACGGTCGGCGCTATTCTTGCGGGTACGCTGAGATATTTCTCGCACGTGTTCTCGGGCATTTTCGCATTCGCGTCTTACGCTCCCTCGGGCTATTCTGCGGCAGCGTGGGGCTTCTTGTACAACACGTTCACGTTTGCAGACGTCGCAATCGTTATCGTCGTTGCGCTGTTGCTGTTCAGCAGTAAGAGTTTCGTGCGTCTTGTAAATGAAAAATCGACGGAAGAATCCGCCGACGAAATCGAAAGTGGCGACGCGTCCGACGAAAACGCGGACGGCAAAGCCGCTTAATAATATTTAATCATAAGTAAAATTCCGCTTTCGACGGTGAACGAGATTTCGTTTGCCGTCGCAATGCCGGAAAGCCCGCAGCAGCGACGCGTCCGACGAAAACGCGGACGGCAAAGCCGCTTAATAATATTTAATCATAAGTAAAATTCCGCTTTCGACGGTGAACGAGATTTTGTTTGCCGTCGCAACGTTGGAAAGCCCGCGGTTTGTGCCTGCGGAAAGAAGAAGGTTTTCAAGCGGATAATAAAGCCCGCGACTGTTTGTGACCACTGCGTCCCCGAAAAACGGAAACAGCGAAATTTTCTGGCCTTCAAAAGCCGTGTCGGAAACCTTTCCTTCGAGAAGTTTAATATCGAATCCGACGCCCGAAATACGGGCGTCGATTTTTATGTCCTTTGCATATTTCAGTAGGCCGATATTGCCGAGAATCTGACCTATGTCGCCGCCTGTTGCGCCGTAAATGGTAACGGCGTCGTAGCCCGCTTGTTTTGCGTAAAGAAGGGCAAGCTGCCCGTCGGTCTCGTCCTTTTCCTTCGGGAAGACGACGTAGTTTAACCCGTCCTTGCGGTTTTCAAGGCTGTCCAGGTCGCCCACGACCGCAACGGGGGTAACGTGAATACGGCTTAACCCGTTGTCGGCGCAAATAACGTCGGACTCTGTAATTTCCCCGATTTCGTCGGGAGTGTTCAGTATTATCGCTGCTGTTTTCATAAATATAAGGATATATCCAAAAAAGGCGGTTGTCAAGCGCAAAATTTTCAACAAAAGTCAAAATGACAGTCAATATGACAGCAAAGGAAATTTTTTCGTAAAGTCAATAAATTGACTTTTCGTCGCTTATCCCGTACAATGGATATATTACGAAAAATATGAGGGTTTATGGAAAATTTTGATTTGACGGTACTCGGCGGCGGTCCTGCCGGATACAACGCTGCGGCATACGCCGCGTCAAAAGGATTATCCGTCGTATTGTTTGAGAAAAACGAACTCGGCGGAGTTTGCCTGAACGAAGGCTGCGTTCCCAGCAAAACATTATTGAACAGCGCGAAAGTACTGAATTATTTTAAGCACGGCGAAAATTACGGCGTGAAGTTTTCGGGCAACGGCGAAGTATCGCAAGAAGCCGTCATAGACCGAAAAAACAAAGTCGTGAAACGTCTTGTAACGGGTGTGCGCGCGAAATTGAAGGGCGCGGGAGTTACCGTTGTAAAGGCGGAGGCGAAGATACTTTGCCGCGACGAGAACGGCGTCGTCGTACAATCCGAAAACGTCGAATACAACTCAAAATTTTTGCTTATCGCAACGGGAAGCAGCGCGTTTATCCCGAAAATCCCGGGCGTCGACAAAGCGATTGAAAGCGGGCTTGCGATAACCAACCGCGAGGCGCTGAACCTTGTCGAAATCCCGAAAACACTGCTTATTATGGGCGGCGGCGTAATCGGGCTTGAAATGGCGGATTATTATTCGTCGGTCGGGAGTGACGTCGTCGTTGTCGAAATGCTCGGGAAGATCGCGGGCGCAACCGACGAAAAAGTAAGCGCGGTTTTGCAAAAAGCGCTTGAAAAGAAGGGCGTAAAATTCCGTCTTTCTTCAAAGGTCAAAGAAATTACCGAAAACGGCGCGGTCGTCGAGACCGAAAACGGCGAAGAAGAAATACTTGCCGACAAAATTTTGTTGTCGGTCGGTCGTCGCGCAAACGTAACGGGATTCGGACTTGAAAACATCGGCGTTGAAACCGAGCGCGGCGCAATCGTTACCGACAGCCGTCTTAAAACCAACGTCGAAAACGTCTATGCCGCGGGCGACGTCAACGGAAAGTCGATGCTTGCACACACTGCGTACAGAGAAGGCGAAGTCGCCGTAAACAATATGCTTAACGTTCCCGATGAAATGAATTACGACTCCATACCGTCGGTTATATACACGACTCCCGAAGTCGCTTCGGCGGGATACACGCTTTCGGCGGCGATCGAAAAGGGAATAAACGCCGACGAGGTGCAGCTGTCCTTAATGTATTCGGGCAGATATATCGCGGAAAACACCGACTATACCGGTATTCTGAAACTTGTTTACGACAAAGATAACAACGTGCTTATCGGCGCGAGCGTCGTCGGATATTATGCGTCCGAGTATATCGTCGCGGTGTCGAATCTTATTGATATGAAGGTGGATATCGACCGCGCGAAAAAACTTGTTTTCCCGCATCCGACCGTTTGTGAAGTAGTGCGCGAAGGTTTGTTTGAAATTAAATAATACCGCAAGACAACTTGTTTATATGGCAAAAACGTACGATAAAGTAAGATATATTGAAACAAGCGGGTTTAATCCGCATTACAATCTTGCTCTCGAGAGCGCGCTTATGGACGCGGCGAAAGACGGCGAACTTATCGTTTATCTTTGGCGCAACGACAACACGGTCGTCATCGGAAGACACCAGAACGCATACCTTGACGTGAATATTAAAAAACTCCACGACGCAGGCGGTTTCCTTGCACGGCGTCCGACGGGCGGCGGCGCGGTTTTCCACGACAAAGGTAATCTCAATTTCTCGTTCATAACAAGTCTTTCGGATTACGACGTGAACGCGAACAACGATATTATTATCCGCGCGGTGAAAAAACTCGGGCTTTTTGCGGAAGTCAACGGACGAAACGACATTGTCATCGACGGGCGAAAGTTTTCGGGCAACGCATATCTCAAAACACAGACGGCGGCGTTGCATCACGGCACGGTTTTAATATCCGCCGACACGTCGAAAATGAGCGACTTTCTGAACGTGAAACCCGACAAGCTGGAAGGCAAGGGCGTTGCGAGCGTGAAGTCGCGCGTTGTAAATCTTCACGACCTTGACGAAAGTATCGACGTCGAAGCCGTAAAGCAGGCGATAAAAGACGTTTTAACCGAGAAATACGGGCGGATTTTGGAGAATTCCGCCGTGGACGAAAAGAAAACCGACGAATTTTACAAAAAATATTCCGACGATTTATGGCTGTACGGAAAGGACGTGAAACTTCAAAGTCATAAGTACAAAAGGTTTTCCTGGGGATACGCCGACGTGAGTTTCACGTTGTCGGGCGGCGTAATCAAGGACATAAAAGTGTTTTCGGACAGCATTTTCCCCGACGATATCGACGCGGCCATTCGCGCGCTCAAAGGGCTGAACGTCCTGAAAGAAAACACGGGATTAAATCAGGTTGCAAGCGACGTGCTGTCGCTTATTAACGAATAAAAAGGGATAACGGACAAAATTGTCCGAAAAAAGGAGAATTGTCATGAAAGTATCAAAAGAGATACGGAAAAACGCCGTCGATTACAGTATGAACGCAATCACGGACATCTGCACCAACATCGGCCCGCGCGAATCGGGCATGCCGAAAGAACGGGAAGCCCAGGAATGGATCAAAAACCAGATCGACACCAACGGCTGGGCGGACGAAAGCGCAATCGAAGATTTCAAAGTGTCGCGACACGCGCTTGTCGGATTCACGAAAATCATCGGCGTATTTTTGATTATCGGCGCGCTTTTGCAGCTGCTGACGCTTGTCGGCAATCCCGCGCTGACGCTTGCGGTAAGGATAATTTCGCTGGTACTTGCGGTTTTGTCCATTGTCATCGTCGTGCTGGAATTCTTGTTCTACGTGCCGTTCATCGACAAATTTTTGCCGGAAACGACGTCGTGCAACGTATATGCGAAGTATAAACCGACGGGCGACGTAAAACGCCGTATCATCATCAACGGCCACACCGACAGCGCGTACGAATGGACGCTTATGAAGATAAGACAGGAAGTCATGGTCGGCGTACTTGCAATCGATTTGTTGTGCGCGCTCGCGTCGATCGTCATTTTTTCAATAAATATCGCAAAAGGCGTTACCCCGCTTTGGAGTGTGATTTTCGCCGCATGCACCGTCGTTGCGTACATCGGACTTTTCTTCGTTTGCAACTTTAAGGTGCTGTCCCCCGGCGCAAACGATAACCTTACGGGCGTATTCGTCGCAGTGTCCGCGCTCAAATGTCTGAAAGAAAGCGGAATCAGATATGAAAACACCGAAGTCTGTGCATTGCTTACGGGCAGTGAAGAAGCCGGGCTTCGCGGCGCAACCGCATTCACGAAACGCCATAAAGGCGAAAACAAGGACGTCGAAACGTACATTATCGCTTTCGACACGATGCGCGACTATGACTATATGACGATTTATCACCGCGACATGACGGGCATGGTGAAAAACAGCCCCGAAGTCGTTGCGCTTCTGGACGAAGCGTGCAAGGATCCCGACGTAAATCACCCGTTGCCTCACGGCGTAGTGCCTTTCGGCGCGTCCGACGCGGCGGCGTTTTCAAGGGGCGGATTCAAGGCGGCGGCGGTTGCCGGACAAAACCCGAAATACGCGCCGTATTATCACAATCGTCGCGACACGCCCGACCAGATGATACCCGAAACGTTTGCATTGGGACTTGACATCGCGCTTGCCGCAATCGAGGCTTTCGACCGCGATCAAAAGTAAATTCCGCCGTTAAAAGATAATTTGGGGAAGTCCGCAAAGGGTTTCCCCTTTTACAAGACTTACCGTAAAAACGTAGGGCAGGTTGTATAAAAAGAATGAAAAATATTATCGAAATCAAAAACCTTGACAAATCGTTTCAGGACGTGCACGCCGTCGACGACTTGTCGCTTGTCGTGAAGGAAGGGGAGTTGTTTGCGTTTCTCGGCGTGAACGGCGCGGGAAAATCAACGACGATATCCATAATGTGCGGCACCCTTTCAAAAGACGGCGGCGAGGTGATAATCGACGGTATGAACGTCGATCACGATATGAAAAACATCACGAAAGAAATCGGCGTCGTATATCAGACGTCCGCGCTTGACGCGAAACTTTCGGTCAAAGACAACCTTACGTCCCGCGCGAGTTTATACGGTATCACGGGGAAAGCGGTAAAAGAAAGAATCGCCGCGCTTTCCGAAATGCTGGACTTCAAAGATCTGTTGCCGAGAACGTTTGAAAAACTTTCGGGCGGACAGAAAAGAAGAGTCGACGTGGCGCGCGCACTTATTCACAATCCGAAAATCTTAATTCTGGACGAACCGACGACGGGGCTCGATCCCGAAGCGCGCAAACTCCTTTGGAACGTCGTAACAAACCTTCGTAAAAGTCGGAATATGACGGTGTTTCTCACGACGCATTATATGGAAGAGGCGGCGGACGCCGACTACGTCGTGATACTCGACAAAGGGAAAATCGCGGCGGAAGGAACGCCGCTTTCGCTCAAAAACGAGTACACCGGTGACTTCGTTACGATTTATAACGCCGAAGAAGAAAAAGTCAAGGCTTTGGGTCTTCCGTACGAAAAAATCAGGGACGCGTTCAAAGTGTCCGTGAAAGACACGGCAGAAGCACGGGATTTAATTATTAAAAACCCCGCTCTGTTCACAGATTTTGAAATAACAAAGGGCAAAATGGACGACGTGTTTTTGTCCGTCACGGGCAAAAAGCCCGAAGGAGGCGCGTTATGAAAACTTTTCTTGCGTTGACGAAACGAAATATAAAGGTGTTTTTTAAGGACAAGGGAATGTTTTTCACGTCGCTTATCACGCCCGTGATACTTCTTGTCTTGTACGTTACGTTTTTGGCAAAAGTTTACAGGAACACGTTTGTTGCGGCGTTGCCGGACGGCGTTTCCGTCCCCGAAAAACTGATAAGCGGAATGGTTGCGGGGGAACTCGTATCGTCGCTTCTTGCGGTGTGTTGCGTGACGGTTGCGTTTTGCAGCAATACGCTTATGGTAAACGACCGCATCACCGGGGCGAGAAAAGACTTGCTTGTGTCGCCCGCAAAGCGATCGGTAATCGCGGCGTCGTACTTTTCGGGAACCTTTTTCACGACGCTTATCGTAACGTACGCGGCGACTGCCGCCGGGCTTATTTACGTTGCGGCGAGCGGCTGGTATATGAGTTTTTCGGACGTCGCTTTAATTATCGTCGACGTGTTCCTGCTGACGGCTTTCGGCACGGCGTTGTCAAGCGTCGTGAATGCGCTTTTAAGGACGCAGGGGCAGGCTGCGGGCATCGGTACGATAGTATCGGCGGGCTACGGTTTTATTTGCGGCGCGTATATGCCGATATCGAGTTTCGGGAAAGGTCTGCAAAACTTTATTATGCTGCTTCCCGGCACATACGGCACTTCACTTTTAAGAAATCATTCGTTAAACGGCGTTTACGGCGAAATGGCAACACAAGGCTTCCCGAAAGAAGTAATAAACGGGGTTAAGGACGGCGTTGATTGCAACTTATATTTTTTTGGCGACAAAGTAAGCGTCGGCGCAATGTACGGCGTACTTATCGGCGCGGTTATCGTGTTGTCGGCAGTGTACGTTCTGATTTGTTTTTTCGACGGGAAAAACAAAAATCCTTTTGAAAAAGTAAAGAGAAAAGGCTTGTCGAAAAAGGGCAAATAGGTATTAAACAAATACTATTATAATTATTAAACAAATAATCACTATAAAAAACTGCAACCGATATTTTAAAAAAAGTGTAACTTCCTACGGAATTTTAGTTAAAAATTATTGACAATTTTTTTTCTTTGTTGTATATATGTAGCATACTACATTTTACGACGGAGTTTTCATGGATAAAAGACAATACGCCGGCTTTCTTATCAAGCAAATCAGCGAGAAAACCGACAAAAAAATAATCAGGACGTTCAAGAAGTACGGCGTGACCTGTTCGCAACACAGATTGTTGGTGTTTTTGGACAAGTCGGGCGGGAAATCGACGCAAAAAGACGTCGAAACGTATCTGGAAGTTTCGCACCCGACAGTCGTCGGGCTTCTTTCCGGGCTTGAAAGCAGGGGACTCGTTTCCTGCGTGTTCGACAGCAACGACAAGCGTATGAAAAGCGTATATATTACCGACGAGGGCAGCGCGCTTCTGAAATCGTCGCGCAGGGATGCTATCGATGTCGGGAAAGAATTCTGGAAAGATTTTTCGGACGAAGAAATCGAAACACTTATCGCAATCCTTGAAAAACTGAAAGGAAATCTCAACAACGATTAAAATTTTTAGGAGCATAGATGGACACAATAAAAGTATTGAAAAAGAGTATAAGGGATTATAAACTTCCCTCGATTCTCACGCCGATTTTCATCATCGGAGAGGTCGTGCTGGAAACGCTTATCCCCACTGTAATGGCGGTGCTTATCGACGAAATCAGTAAGTCGATATCCATGGACCCCATTATCAAATACGGACTGATACTGCTTGCGATGGCGCTTGCGTCGCTTCTTTGCGGTTTTATCGCGGGCAAGTTTGCGGCGACGGCGTCGTGCGGATACGCAAGGAATCTGCGCCACGATATGTATTATAAGATTCAGGACTTCTCGTTTGCGGAAATCGACAGGTTTTCGACGTCGAGCCTTGTTACAAGACTTACGACCGACGTTACGAACGTCCAGAACGCATATCAGATGATAATCCGCATTGCGATAAGAACGCCGCTGATGCTGATTTTCGCATTCGTTTTCAGCTTCCGTATAAATTGGAGAATCGCGCTTATTTTCCTTGCGGCGATGCCCGTGCTTATGCTTGCTCTTGCGCTTATGATGAAGTTCGTAATGCCGTTTTTCAGAAAGATTTTCAGAAAATACGACGATATGAACGAGTCGGTGCAGGAAAACGTGCAGGCGATCCGCGTCGTGAAATCTTTCGTCAGGGAAGACTACGAAAAAGGAAAGTTTGAAAAGGTATCGTCCGAGGTCAGAAACGACTTCACAAAGGCGGAGCGTATCATGGCGCTTGCCTGGCCAATAATGATGCTGTGCATTTTTACGGTCATAGCTGTAATTATGTTTTTGGGTTCCAAGACGATAATCACGTCGCACGGAGAGGAACTCACGGTCGGCAATTTGTCTGCGCTTATCAACTACGCGATAATGGCGTTGATGTCGATGATGATGCTTTCGATGGTGATTGTCATGCTGACGATGTCGGTTGAAAGTGCAAACCGTATCAAAGAAGTTCTTGTGACGGAATCGTCGCTTAAAAGCCCAGAAAACGGCATTACAACTGTTGAAAACGGCGATATAACCTTTGAAAACGTTTCGTTCAAATACAGCGAAAAGGCTGAAAAATACGCGCTTGAAAACATAAATCTTTCAATCAAATCAGGCGAAACGGTGGGTATTCTCGGCGGCACGGGTTCCAGCAAAAGCAGCCTTGTGCAACTTATCCCGCGCTTGTACGACGTGAGCGAAGGCAGGCTTCTTGTCGGCGACAAAGACGTCAGGGATTACGACCTGGTCGCGCTTCGCGATTCGGTATCCATGGTGCTGCAAAAGAACGTGTTGTTTTCCGGCACGATAAAAGAAAACATCCGCTGGGGCAACGCCGCCGCGTCGGACGCAGAAATCAAACGCGTATGTCGTCTTGCCTGCGCCGACGAATTTATCGAGTCGTTCCCCGACGGCTACGACACGCATATCGAGCAGGGCGGCACGAACGTTTCGGGCGGACAGAAACAAAGACTTTGTATCGCGCGCGCACTCATCAAAAAACCGAAAATCCTTATTCTTGACGACAGTACGTCGGCAGTCGATACAAAGACCGACGCGCTTATCAGGAAAGCGTTCAGGGAAGAAATCCCCGACACGACCAAAATCATCATCGCTCAGCGCGTGGCTTCCGTTGAGGACGCAGACAAAATCATCGTGATGGAAGGCGGACGTATCGCCGCAATCGGCACGCATGAGGAGCTTATGCAAACGAGTGAAGAATACAGGAGCGTTTACGAGTCGCAAACCCGCCACTCCGACAACGAAGAAGGAGGCGACGCACAATGAAAAAGGCTTCCGCAATGAAAAATCAACGCAATATGCAATCCGCCAAAAAGGGTACGTTTGCCCGTCTTTTGAAATACCTTTTCAAATATTACGGCTGGCAGATTATTATAATGTGCATCACACTTCTGATGGTGTCGGCAGGCATGCTTGTCGGCAACGTCTATATGCAGAAACTCATCGACGACGTCATCACGCCAGCGCTTTCGCAGAATATGCCGTGGAGCGAGGCTTCCGTCCTGCTTGTCAGAATGGGCGCGACGATGGTTTTGTTTTTCGTATTGGGCGTTATCGGCTCTGTCGTAAACAACCAGCTTAACGCAATCATTACGCAGGGAACGTTGTATCATTTCAGAAAAGATATGTTCAACAATATGGAATCCCTGCCCATTAAATATTTCGATACGCACAAGCACGGTACGATAATGAGTACCTATACCAACGATACCGACGCCGTGCGCCAGCTTATCGGCAACAGTCTGCCCGTATTGTTCCAGTCGGCGTTCACGTTGGTCGCGGTGTTCATCGTAATGCTGACGTACAGCGTATATCTGACGCTTATCGTCGTTGCGGTGATACTGCTTATGCTTTTCGTCGTCGTGAAAATCGGCGGAGCAAGCGGCAAATATATGGTCGCGCAACAGGTCGCCGTCGCCGACGAAGAAGGATATATCGAAGAAATGATAAACGGTCAGAAAGTCGTGAAAGTGTTCAACCACGAAGACGCCGCAAAACAAGGCTTTGACAAACTCAACGATAAACTCAACGACGACAGCAGGAGGGCGCATACTTACGGCAATATCCTTATGCCGATTCTCGGCAACATGGGCAATCTCATGTACGTATTGCTGGCGTTTATCGGCGGACTTCTGGTCATTTCGGAACTCAATACCGGGTTCAAAAACGTCGGTATTACCGGGTTCAATCCGCTGACGGTCGGCGTTCTCGTTTCCTTCCTGTCGCTTTCGCGCCAGCTCTCCAACAATATCGGCAACATCGCGGGACAAATCTCGATGGTTACCATGGGGCTTGCGGGCGCGTCGCGCGTGTTCGATATGATTGACGAACAACAAGAAACCGACAACGGCTACGTCATGCTTGTCAACGCCACGAAGGACGAAAACGGCAATATCGCCGAAAGCGAAAAACGCACGGGGCTCTGGGCGTGGAAACATTACCACAAAGAAACCGATACCACCACTTACGTGGAACTCAAAGGGGATATCGAACTTGACGACGTCGATTTCGGTTACGTCCCCGACAAACTCGTGCTGCACGGCGTATCCCTTCGCGCAAAACCCGGTCAGAAATTCGCTTTCGTCGGCGCAACGGGCGCGGGCAAAACGACAATCACCAACCTTATCAACAGGTTTTACGACATTCAGGACGGCAAAGTCCGCTACGACGGGATAAATATCAATAAAATCAACAAAAAGGATCTGAGAAGGTCTTTGGGTATGGTTTTGCAGGACACCAACCTGTTCACGGGAAGCGTCATGGATAATATCCGCTACGGCCGCCTCGACGCCACCGACGAAGAATGTATCGCCGCAGCAAAACTTGCAAACGCCGACGACTTCATCACACGACTTCCCGAAGGGTATAATACCGTAATCACGGGAAACGGCGCAAATCTGTCGCAGGGACAACGCCAGCTTTTAAGTATCGCGCGCGCCGCCGTCGCAGATCCGCCCGTCATGATTCTGGACGAAGCGACGTCGTCAATCGATACCCGCACCGAAGCGATCGTGCAAGCCGGTATGGATAACCTTATGAAAGGCAGGACGGTTTTCGTTATCGCGCACAGGCTTTCGACAATCAGAAACGCCGACAGCGTCATCGTCCTCGATCACGGCAGAATTATCGAGCGTGGCACCCACGACGAACTTATCGCAATGCACGGCACGTATTATCAGCTTTACACCGGCGCAACCGAACTCGAATAACGATTATAAAAACTACAAAAAGAAAGCCACGGAATCCCGTGGCTTTTTTGTTATTCGGTTGAGTTTTATTTGTTGGCGTTTACAAAGTCCATCACGGCGGATTCGTACTCTTTCGGGGCGTTTGCATACGACGCGCCGTGTCCCGCGCCGTCCACAAGGAACAGGCGTTTGTCCGAGGAACAGGCGTTGTAAAGTTCGTGCGCCATTCGCACAGGGATAAAACGGTCTTCCTTGCCGTGAATAAACAGTATCGGATATTTTGCGTGTTGCACCGCTTTGAGAGACGTGAAGTCGTCGACGGTATTGCCGAATTCTTTTGCAAAAAGTTTATAAACGCGTTCCAGCGTGGCTTTCGGCGTGAAACCCATGGTGAGTTTCGAACTGTGTGCAAATTCCGCGCGGATCGAGGTGTAGGCGCAATCCGACACGACGCATTTAACGTTTTTCAGGTCAAGTTCGGACATAAGACAAACGGTTGCGCCGCCCAAAGAAATACCGTGCAAAATAATGCTGCCGTCGGGGAAACGCTCGTTGAGTTTGTCAACCCACAGAGCGGTGTCGAGCCTTTCGTAAAGTCCGAAAGTGATGTTATTGCCGACGCTCGTTTTGCCGCCGCGGTTGTTTGTCAGAAGAACGTTGATGCCGCGTCTTAAATAAAACTGCATTATTGCCGACATATCGCCCATGGGACTGCTGTTGTAGCCGTGCACGAGAATGGCGGTATCGCGCGCGTTTTCGCCCGCGGTATAAAACCAGCCTTCAAGCGTAAGAGAGTCGAAAGTGTTAACGGGGATAATTTCCTTGTCCCACGTTTTGACAAGCCTGCTTGCAGCTGAGCTGGTGTCGTACAAATGCTTGAAATTGGGCCCCATTACCTTTTCCGCAAACGGCGTTTTTGGCGTAAACGAATGTTTACTTGGTCTAAAAATGGCGTTAAACGCGGTTTTTGCGATGCACATAGTTGTCCTACCTTATTTTTTGAGTATGACTTTGCCGGCGGTTTTCGAGATATATTCGCCGTTTGACACAACCTTTTCGCCACCGACGAAGACGTAATTTATGCCTTTGGGGGTGAAGTCGGGGACTTTCGGATTTACTTCCACGTTGTCGAAATCGAAAACGGTAACGTCGGCGAAATAACCTTCTTTCAAAAACCCGCGGTCTTTGATTTTGAAGCGTTCCGCAGTCGCGCCCGTCATCTTTCTTACGACGTTTTCAACGGGGATATCGTTCTTCTTCGCGCGCACCAAAAAGTACGGGAAGCACTGATACGTCGCGCCGTTTTGCGTGCCGGCTTCTTCAACCCACGCGTCCGTCATAAAGATGGACAGGTCGTCTTTCATCAGCCTGTCGATGATGGCGTCGTTGTAGTATTTGTCGATGTAAAGTCTGCCTTGCGCGTTCGACAGGTCGACGAGTTTCAAGTAGCAGTCAAAGTCGGATATTCCTTCCGATTTAGCAATTTCCGCAATCGTGCGGTTTTCGTACTCCTTATGGTCGTCCGAAATGTACGCGACCGTGAAGTCGCTGAAATCCAGCCCCAGAAGTTTTTTGGACATTTCCACGAGCACGCGCAGTTTGAAACGGTTGAAAGGTTTCTTTCTGTCTTCCTTGCTCATTGCAAGATACCAGGCGGGCATAACGATTGTGATGACCGACGCGCCGTAAGTGAAAGCGTAGTTGTCGTAGGCGATTTTATATCCTTTTTCGTTGTAGTCGTGCAGTTTTTTGAGCATAGGTTCAACGCTCGGCCACGACGAACGACCGACGAAAATAAGATGGCTGTATTCCGTCCTGACTTTCGACTTTTCCATAATGTCGATGATTTCGTCCAGCGCGATTTCGATATGCGGTTTCGAGATAAGGGGATAACCCATCGCGACTTTCGATTCAGCGCGCGGGTGAATGGTCAGGATACCGTCGTACTTTTGCAGTTCCTTTGCAAACGCGACGAGTTCGTCCGTTTTGCTGTACATGCCGGGTTCGTACATAAAGCCGAAACTTCCGCCGAACGCGCCGTTTTCCATTGCCTCGTCGACGAGCTTCATTTCTTCGTCGATTTGTTCTTTCGTGAGCGGTTTCGCGTCAAAGCCCGAAATGCTTATGCGCGTCGTGCCGTGTCCGATAAGGGGGACGATATTGACGTAAAGTTTGCCTTCGGCATTTTTAACAAAGTCTTTGAAACTGCCTGGGTTTTTGGCGTGGAATAAACCGCCGCCGACTTTGTCCTTATATTTTGTGTTTTTGTCGACGCCGAACGGCGAAAATCCGCAGTTGCCCGTGATCTGGGTGGTGATTCCCTGACGGATAAACGGCTCGTAAAACCTTTCCGCGTCGTCGTAGTCGTAAAAGAAATCGTTGTGGCTGTGCGCGTCGATGAAGCCCGGGGCAACAGTCAAGCCCGTGCAGTCGATAACTTCGGCGTCCGCGGCGTCGATGTCTTTTGCGATTTTCGTGATTTTGTCGTTTTCGATAAGAACGTCCGACACGTACGGCTTGCCGCCGCTGCCGTCAACGATAGTACCGTTTTTGAGTAAAGTTTTCATAATTGCCTCCGAATCTTAATTACTTATATTATATCATACGGTTATAGTAAAAATCTACAACTTTTTATGCGGTTTTACGATTGCATATCGTGCGGAAATTTGATAATATTTTATTGAGGTAAATATGATAACTACGGTTTTTATCGACATCGACAACACCCTTCTGGACTTCGACGTGTGCGCGACGTACGCCATGTCGAAAGGGCTTGAAAAATACGGGCAAAACTACGAAAACGGATTGTTTGAGTGTTTCAAAAAAATCAACGACAATCTTTGGCGAAGAATCGAGGACGGTACGCTCACGAAAGACGGCTTGAAAAAAATCAGGTGGAATCTGGTTTTCGACGCGTTCGGGATAAAGGGCATCGACGGGCCCGAGTTTGAAGAAATCTTTCACGACTTCCTTGCGGTGTCGGCAGAACCCGTGTCGGGCGCGCACGAACTTTTAACGAATCTTTACGGAAAGTATAAACTTTTTGCAACGAGCAACGGCCCGTTCAAACAACAGGATTTCCGCCTTGAAAAAGCCGATATGAAAAAGTATTTTTCGGGATTGTTTATTTCCGAGGCGGTCGGGGCGATGAAACCATCGAAAGAATACTTCGATTATTGCATTGAAAACGCGAATGCGAAAAAGGACGAAATCGTGCTTATCGGCGATTCGCTTACCGCCGATATTGCAGGCGGACGGAATGCGGGGATAAAGACCGTATGGTTCAATCACGACCGCGCGGATATTCCTGAAAATAAAATTTGGGATTATTACGTTGAAAGTCTTGACGAGATAAAAAACATATTTTAAGTGGTGATTTTCGTATCATAAAACCCAATTTTTGCAAAAATAAAGCCGTGGCAGACGCCACGGCGTTTTAATATGTTTTTGACTATTTGATTTTTGTCATCACGTCTTTCAGCGCGCGGTAGCGGTGCGACACGGCGTTTTTTTCTTCCGCCGTCGCAAGTCCGAAAGACTTTTTCAGATCGTCCGAATAAAATATGCAGTCATAGCCGAATCCGCCGCTTCCTTCTTCGCGCCGCAAGATTCTGCCATAGGTTTTGCCGACGCCGAAAACGTAAGTGTCGTCGGGGTAATAGCAGGCGATGACCGAGATAAAATACGCGCTTCGGTCGGTAATATTTTCAAGGTTTTTCAAAAGTAAATCGCGGTTTTTCTTATCGTCGCCGTGAATGCCTGCATACCTTGCGCTGTGCACGCCGGGCGCGCCGTTAATGGCGTTTACCGACAGTCCGCTGTCGTCGGCGTAAACGGGCGCGGATATTCCTTTTTCGCGAAGGAACAGGCTTATCGTTTTTGCCTTGATAAGCGCGTTGTCGAAAAAGGTTTCGCCGTTTTCGTCGATTTCCGAATCGAAGCCGACGTCGTGAAGCGACAGCACCTGAACGTCTTTCCCGAGCATCTCCGAAAATTCGCGGATTTTGTTCATATTGTTGGACGCAATTATTACCTTTTCCATGATTTCCGCCGTGTATTATTGCAACAATGCGTTTGCAAGAGCCTGAATTTCAGCGACGTTTTTGTCGCTTACCGCTGAATAAATTTTGACGTCTGCGTCAAGAAGCGTAAGGTTTTTTTGCTGTTCCAGCATGCCGCGCATAATACGCGAAGCCTGCGGCGCCCACGAGCCGTTTTCGATAAATCCGACGGTGCGGTTCTGGAAGTTTCTTTCGACAAGGTGTTCGATAAACGTTTTCATAAACGGGAAAATATCGCCGTTGTACGTCGTTGTCGCAAGCACGAGTTTTCCGTATCTGAACGCGTCCTCGACCGCTCCCGCCATATCGCATCTCGCAAGGTCGAAAACGGGCACTTTCACGCCCTTGTTTTCAAGTTCCGCTTTGAGCATATTCACCGCTTTTTCGGTGTGGCCGTAAATCGACGTATACGCGATGACGACGCCGTCGCTTTCCACGCCGTACGACGACCAAATATCGTAAAGATTGAGATAATACGGAATGTTTTCAAAAAGCCACGGTCCGTGCAGCGGACAAATGATTTTGATATCGAGCGCCGCCGCTTTTTTCAGAACCGATTGCACCTGCGCGCCGTATTTTCCGACAATGCCGAAATAATATCTTCTTGCCTCGCACGCCCAGTCTTCGTCGGTGTCGAGCGCGCCGAACTTTCCGAAAGCGTCTGCCGAGAACAAAACTTTGTCAAAGTCGTCGTAAGTCATGATGACTTCGGGCCAATGTACCATGGGAGCGGCGATAAACGACAGGTTGTGTTTTCCAAGCGGCAAAACGTCGCCTTCTTTCACCACGACTTGTCTGTCCTGAAAATCCGTGCCGAAATAGTTTTTCATCATCTGGAACGCGCGAAGGGACGACACGATTTTCGCGTCCTTGTATTTTTCCGAAAACGCCATAATATTTGACGAATGGTCGGGCTCCATGTGTTGCACGACAAGGTAATCGGGCGTGCGACCGTTCAAAGCGACCGCGATGTTTTCAAGCCACTCGGCGCCGAAGGATCTATCGACGGAATCCATCACAGCGACTTTTTCGTCGATAATGACGTAAGAGTTGTATGCCATGCCGTTTTCCACGACGTATTGCCCCTCAAACAAGTCAAGGTTTCTATCGTTCACGCCGACGTATTTTATATCGTTTGAAATTTTCATAATAGGATCTCCTGATGCTTTTCACCATTATACAATAAAAACCGCATTTCTGTAAAACGAAAAAAAGGGCGGAAGACGTTATTATTTTTATATGGTAAAAAAAGAAATATATATACTGTCAAAAAGACCGTCTGGATGACACAAATAAACAAAATGTGAAATTTTATTCATGTTCTGTTGACAAGTGGGAAAATTTAGTTTACAATAAGGTAGAAAAAGAAAGGGCTTAATATGAAAAAAATATCTTTGCACGTTGACGGTATGTGCGAGTCGCACGTGAACGACGCCGTAAGAAAAGCGGCTGACGTGAAAAAAGTACGCTCGTCGCGCGTATCGGGTTTGAGCGAAATAATCTGCGACGACAACACCGACGTCGACAAAATAGTATCCGCAATCAAAAACGACGGCTACGACGTGAAAGAAGTGAATGTTTCGGACTTTGAAAAGCACGGCTTGTTTTTGAAATTTTAATTTGCTCTCTTTCCGATTTGTTTTATATAAAAAATACGCGCCCGAAGCGGCGCGTGTTTTTTTGTTCCGCGCTAAATACGCAAAAAAAAGGCTGACGGGTTGTCAGCCTTTTGGTTTTGACGCGGTTATTCGTTGTCATCCTGTTTGTTTTCCTGTTTTTCGGCGATTCTTTCGCTCACCTTTTCAAAGAGCGAGGGTTTTTCTGCGTCATCCTCGTTTTCTTCAACGGGGTTTACGATGACTTTGACGTCCAGAATTTTGCGCTGCGTAAGCCTGTTTACGATGATCGTCAAGTTTTTGTAATTGAAGGTTTGCGCCTTTTTGGGGATTTCGCCGATTTCCGCGATAATCCAGCCACTGACTGTCTGGGAGTCGAAGTCTGCAGCCTCATCCTTATCGAGCCCGAAAGTTTCAAAGAATTTATCGAGTTCCGCACGGCCGTCGACGATATAAGTCGTGTCGTCGATTTTCGTGAAGTAGTTCACGACCTCGTCGTGTTCGTCCCAGATTTCGCCGACAAGTTCTTCCAGAATATCTTCAAGGGTAACAATGCCCAGCGTTCCGCCGTATTCGTCCACAACGACAGCCATATGCACTTTTTGGCGCTGCATGCTTTTCAGAAGCGTCGAAATTTTCATATGTTCCGTCGCGATGGTAACGGGGGTGATGTAGTTTTTTATCGATTTTTCGCCTTTTTCAAGGGCGGTGAAGAAGTCGATATTATGGATCATACCCACGATGCTGTCGATTGTGTTTTTGTACACGGGCATACGCGAGAAATTATGTTCCAGGAAAAGCGCCTTGATTTTTTCCATCGGCATGTCGATGGGCACCGCGATAACGTTCACGCGCGGCACGAAAATATCCTCGACTTCCGCGTCGTCAAACTCAATCGCGCTGGAAATAAGTTCGCGCTCCTGCATGTCAAGAGAGCCGTCTTCCTGCGCTTCTTCGACCATGGATAAGAGTTCTTCCTCGGTGATTTTGTCGTCGTTTTTCGACTTGAATATCTTGCGAAGAAGGAATTTCAGCCCCGCAAACAAAATCGTGATGGGGTACAGAATGACCATTATCGCGCGCATCGGATAGCCGAACGCCATCGAAATCTTTTCGGAGTTTTCTTTCGCAATCATTTTGGGCGACATTTCGCCGAACGTCAGAACAATCACAGTTGATACCGCGACCGAAACGATACCGCTTACCGCGGCGTTTGGAATGACTGTTTCAAAAAGATTGTTGAATAATACCGAAAGCGTGATATTGACAAGGTTGTTGCCGACGAGGATCGCCGAAATCACTTTGTCATATCTATCCAGAAGATACAGCGCGTTTTTGGCGGCTTTGTTGCCGTCCTGCGCTTTAAGTTTGAGTTTCGTGCGGTTTACCGAAGTAAAAGCAGTTTCGGTTGCCGAAAAATAGCCCGAAAACAGCACGAGTATGATGATGAAAATGACCGACAATATAATACTGTCAGGGTCAGGTTGTTCTGTTAACATACTTCTCCTTACAAAAAATAATAATGTTATTTAATTATATCATTGAATATATAAATTGTAAATATATTTTATTAAAATCGCCGTTTTTTGGACGTTTTATCGGAAATTGGCGGCAAAAGCGGTTGTTTTTGCTATTGACAATGACGCTTTCCGGTGCGATAATAAAAAAAGGAGACGCGATATGAATATACTTTGCGACAAAATGATTATGGCCGTGTTGTCCGGCGGAAACGCCACGGAAACCGTACGCGACCTTACCACCCGGGGCTTTTATACGACGATGCTTTCGTCAACGGGCGGATTTTTGAAAAAGAAAAGCGTGACGCTTCTTATCGGCGTCGAAAGGGCGCAGGTCGATACCGTCCTGGAAATTCTGGAAAAGCACGCGAAAAAGCATATCGAGGCGTCTTTCGTGACTTCTCCCGACGTCACGGGCGTTGCCGTAAAAACGCCGGTAAAGGTCGAAACGGGCGGCACCGTCGCATTCGTTATGGACGTTTTGAGTTGCGTCAAGTTTTAAAAAAATTTTTTCAAATAAACGAAACGGCATCGAGGTTCGACGCCGTTTTTTTGCGCCGATATTATTGTAAAAAGTAAACGACGTACAGTCCCGCAAGGGTTGCGAAAAGCGTAGGAATTGCGACGACAACGCCGTATTTCAAAAAGTCAAGGAACGTAAACTTTACGTAAAGGTTTTTCAAAAGCCCCGTGAACATTATTCCCGCAAGCGCGCCGACGGGCGTCAGGAACGCGCCGATGTTGCTGCCGATTACCGACGCATACACCGCAAAAGGCGACGCGGTCTCGGTGATTGCCGAGTACAAAACGCTCATCGGAATATTGTTGATAAGGTTTGCGACGAGCGTCGACGACACGCCGTAAGTCAATATGTCGTACCTTTCTCCCGCCGCGCCGAAAACGTCGGCGATTTTTTGCGATACGCCCGTTTTTTTCAGCGACAAAACGACGATAAACATAGATATGACAAAGGGGATTAGTTCGTAGGGCAGACGTTTGAAAACGTTTGTGAGTTCCGTCGGTTTTTCCTTTTTCACGGCGGTGATAACAAGCGCGCCGACAACAAGAATAAGAAACGCGCACGTCGCAACCGCCCACATTTCGATTCCGACGTAATCCGCGATAATAAGGAATACAAGACATATTATTAAAAGCACCGCGCCGAATATCGCAAGGTACGGTTTTTCGATTTTTGCGGTCTCGACTTCGTTCACGGGGATCTCTTTCTTAAACTGTTTTTTGAACAATAAGTACAGCACGAGAAGGGCGCAAAGCCCGCCGAATATCGTCGGCAACGCCATTACTTTCAGATAACCGGAAAAGGTCATGTGAAATGATTCCGCAAGGTATATGTTCGTCGGATTGCCGATTATGAAAAACATTGAAAACGTGTTTGCCGCAACAAATTCCGTCACAAGATACGGCACGGGATCTATGTCGGCGTTTTTGCAAAAGTAACAGATAAACGGCGTAAACGTAAGGATAATGATGTCGTTTGACGTAAACACGGTCAAAATCGACACCACGCCGTAAAGAATGAAAAACAGCTTTGTCCGGCTGTGTCCCGCAAGTTTCATCGACTTGGTCGCAAGAAATCTGAATACCCCCGCTTCGTCCAGAAATACCGACACCGTCGTCATTCCGAAAAACAGCAAAAGGATTTTTACGGGGTTGACGGAGTTTCGCCCGTGAAACATCGACGCCATATCGCCCGTCAATCCGTCCCAGGCTTCCCTGAAAGTCAACACGTTAAGCGCGACGATAAGTATTGCCGAAATTACCGGTACCACAAAAAATACGGGAATGCGCTTTCCTTTGATTTTTACTTCGGGCAGAAATACGATTGAAAGTATTGTTCCCGCCGCCGCTATTACGGATAATACGATTGCCGCCGTCATCATCAGTTCCTCAAACGAGAAAGCATTATATTACCATTTTGAAAAATTCGCAACGATTATCGCGTGATAATTCCGATTTTATTTTCAATTACTTAAAGCGATGCTTTTCGGGAAGCGAAAAACGGGATTATTTTGACAAAATGCGACAAAAAACGACGGGCGGAAGGGCTCGTCGTTTCGGTGTGGTTTTTATGTTTTTTCGATTGTATCGTCCGGAAGAAAACAAACAAAACAGGGCGGGTTATTTTGAATAATTTTCCTGCATTTTCGTCAAGCGTTCCTTGATTTTTTCACGGAGAGATTGCGGCTCGATTATTTCCGCATACGTGCCGTACTGCATCGCCCAGAATTGCATTGCATTCGGACTTGCGACAATTTCGACGGTTAATATGCCACTTTTATTGCTTTTAACCTTGATTTCCGCGCCAAACCAATCGATTATATCGTCGATGAGCCGCTCGGGCAGTTTAATTACGACGCGCTCAGGCTTGTCCGCAAACATATAAGGACGCGCGGTTGAAAGTTCCTTGTAATCGATGCCGTTTTTGTATCCCGGGACGGATTTCAGCGGCGTGCGCACATCGTCGGAAATCTGCATGTCCGTGATTTTGTCCATGCGGTAAAAGGCGACGTCGAATTGCTTTTCGTTGTACGCCATAAGGTAGTAGTGCTGGTTGTGCAACAGCATCTGATACGGGCTGACTTTGTGGTGCGCGGTGCGGTGCAGTTTTTTGTCCGCGCCCATTTTGTTGTAGTCGAAGACAAGCTGCTTTTCGTTTTCGATTGCTTCGTCGACGAGATCGACGTTCAAAAACAAATCGCGGTTCTGAGTTCTGTTCCAGTCGCGTACCGAGTAAACGTGCTTGACGTGCGCTTTGAAATACTTGCCGCCCAAAAGTATCAGCTTGTCGATGAGTTGCTTGGAATACGTCGCGTTTATGTGGCTGCTGCTTAAAACGCTGTCGATAAGAAGACGGAGTTCCGCGTTCTCGAAAGGGCGGCTTGCAAGATAGATTCCTTTTTTGTCGCCTTCGATTTCAAAACCCATTTCTTTGAGATAGGATACGTTGCGACCGATTGCTTTTCTTTCGACGACAAGGTCGTATTCGTCGCTTAAAATATCGATGATTTTTTGCTGAGTCAGCGGATGGTCGGCGTCGGAATAACCGCTCAGAACCTGATAAAGACGGAAAATCAGCGTTTGTTTGCTTTCCATAATAGCCCCCTTGAAAATCGTTAAATCAATTATATCACTTATTTTCAATTATGTCGATCGTTTGTCCCGTTCTCGGTACATTAAATGCGTCTTTCGCACAAAACACACGCGATTATCCGATTTCGGCCTTTATAAACGGAGGGAATAGTATAAGACGTTATTATTTTAAGGGCGGGATTGAGAAAATCAACGCAACGAGAAACGCAAAAATTTTTCCTTTCGTGGCGAGGTTTCGTGTGCGCGATGCTTTGACGTTTGAAAACGGTTGTTGTTTTATTTCAAAATAAAGGCCGGAAAACGTTTGTTTCCGGCCAAATATAGGAAGTAACGCCTTATCTTGCAAACGTAGTGTTGTCGTGCGTCCGCGAAGCAAGTTCGGTTACGGGATGTTCTTTGACTTCGTAGCGATAGTCTTTTCCGAATTTTCTGATATGCTCGTCGATAACGTTGTGACTTGCAACCGCGTCCGTACGTTTGTTTACGGATTTATTATACTGTCTGAAAACGTCGTCCGATGGCAGATTATGAACGCACTCGTAACCTTCGAGTTTTTTGGTAAAGCAGTCGGTGCGCGCGATAACGTCGCGGATATATTCGATATTGCCTTCAAACATAAGAGGTTCGGGGAAGTCTGCACCGTCGGGGAAGAGTGACATTGCATCTTTTCCGGCGTAAGTTTTATAAAGGTTTTTGGAGTGGATAAGATGTCCGCATTCCTCGAGATAAAGCCTTTCGTATATTTTTTTCATGTTCTTATCGGTTTCGTCCAGCGCGCACGAGTGGTAGAGATAGCACTCGGTATATTCGTGCATAATGAGATTTTCAAGCCAGCCGCAGGTGGTATCGAGCAGCGAGCCGTATTCGGTAACGTGCTGTTCCTCTATCATTGCTATTTCGGCATACAGTTTTCTGCCTTCGGAAGTGGGATGGAGATTACCTATATTCATATAGTAATTCATAGTCTGCTGTTCGGCAGCGGTAATAATATTTGTTACGAGAACCGTAAACAAATCGGACTTTAAGTTGCAAATTGAGTTGTTAATCGCATCAAACGGGTGGCGATGTTCTGCAATGGTAGGACGACCGGGCATTATTTCGGTATATTCGCGAGTGATGTCTTTTGCCGATTTTCCCTGTTCGGTTTCAAGAAGATTTGCAAATCTGTAAAGATGGTCGAAATCTTCGAGAAGGGCGAAATTCAATGCGTTTTTTACGTTTTCGTCTTTGACGTGCCTCGCAAGAACGGCGGTAAGGTCAACGGCGAGTTGTTCGTACGAAATTGTCGTTTCGAGCGGCGATTCATCGACGGGCTTTAAGGACGAAATTACTTTCTGTTGTTGTTGTTCGTGCCGGCGCAGAAGCGCAAGCTCGCGGCGCAGGTCGTTATTTTTTTCATGTCTCGAAAAGTTATGAAGGAACCAGCATTGCTCAAATTCGGTGCCGTTCATAAGAATGACTCGCGTTTTCGTATAAGGTGAAGCGGTGTTTTTATTGTAAGGTTTCAGGGTCATTGCGGACCAGTCGCGGAATTCCGATACGGGAATGGCGTTTTCTTCGTAAAAAGGATTTGTTTTTTTCATTATAATCTCCTTATGTTTGATATAAGTATTTTTGCGATTGTAGGGGAATTTATGCAATCGGGCCGTTTTTAGTTTCATTTTTCGGTTAAACTGTTTACAAAAGTAAACTAAAATATTCAGGAGGAGTATTTATGAAATACGTATCAATTATCTTCTGCCGTCGCGGACAAAGCAATTGTTCGCAGAATGCGAATGCGTAAGAGACGGGCGCACGGTATGTCTTTACGCAGTAAACGTAACCGATAGCAACGCAAACAAAATCGCGTACGCGACGTTTACGGGATACCGCGTTCAGAAAAACTGAATCACTGTTATTTCGCACAGGAGATTTTCGCAAAACGATATTGACAAATCAACCCGCTCGTTATGGAATAAGATTAATCTTTATATTGTACAAAATCTAAAACGGGGCTAAAACCCGTCAACTGCGTCTGAATCCATTTCAAAGTTATGCCAACAGATAATAATACGAACTCAGGTTTTACGCCGTGTTTTTGACTAATACTGCGTTACGCTCACGGCTTATACGGTAAAGTATTAAGCCGCTCGCGTGCCTTGTCTTATTCTAAAAACACGACGGAAAACTTGTTCACAACCGAAAACGCCGAGATTTCAGATGATTTTTGGAAAAGGCGAACGCAGTTGTACTGTATGTACTGCAAGCGAGCATTTTTCATAAAAGCGTTGAAATATCGGCGTTTTGGCAACGTTCGTATTATTATCTGTTGGCATACCATACCAAAACTAAAACGGAACTAAAACCCTGCCTTTTCTACGGTGTCAGGGTCTACGTACCGTTTTAATGTTTGCGTGAAAACTATTTGACAATTTCAGTTGGTTAAGAACATAATATAAAAAACTAATATAGATATGTGTATATTGTAGTTGTTTGGAGGACGTAATGAAAAAGAAAATTATCGTGGTAATACTTGCCGCAGTATTTTGTTGCTCGCTTGCCGCGGGGTTGACCGCCTGCAAAAAGATATCGCACGAACATACCTACGAAACCGAAGTGGTTGCCCCAAACTGTACGGAGCAGGGCTATACTTTACATACCTGCACGGGTTGCGGTGACAGCTATAAGGATACGTACGTATCTGCACTCGGTCACAGCTATGGTGAACCCTCCTGGGCTTGGTCCGAAGATTATACAAACGCAACGGCAACGTTCACCTGTACAAACGACAGTGAACACGTTAATACCTTAACGGCAACTGTCACAGACAAGGTGACCACTCCTGTAACCTGTACAACGGACGGCGAAAAGGATTATACGGCAACCGTAACCTTCAACAACCAAACGTATACCGACGTAAAGACAGTAACGGTTGAAAAGACGGGTCACAGTATTTCAGGCAATTCATGCGTGTATTGCGGACAGCCTGCAAGCGAGGGCTTGGCTATGGTTTTAATAAGTGAAGGTGAATATACCGTAAGCGGCATAGGCACTTGCACGGATACCGAAATACTAATTCCTACAACCTACAATGGCTTGCCCGTTGTGTCAGTTGAAGCAAGTGCATTTCTCAATAACACCGCTATCACAAGCGTAGTTTTGCCCGATAGTATAACTTCAATCGGCGAAAAAGCGTTTAATGGTTGCGAATCGCTTACAAGCGTACTGTTTGGTAAAAACAGCCAATTGTCTTCAATCGGACCCGGGGCGTTCAACTATTGTTATTCTCTTGAAAGCATAACAATCCCCGAAAGCGTAACAAATATCGGCTCTGATGCGTTCATCTATTGCTACGGTTTGAGGAGCGTAACGTTTGGGGAAAATAGTCAATTAACAAGTATCGGAGATGGTGCGTTCAATTGGTGCGAAAGTTTGGAAAGTATAACCATTCCTGCCAGTGTAACGTCAATCGGCGAATGGGCGTTTGTTGAGTGCTATAGATTAGTTGAAGTGTGGAATTTATCTAAACTTAATATAACTGCAGGCTCGGAAGATAACGGTTACGTAGCATATTATGCAAAGCGTGTGGAAACTGAACCAAGTGAAAGCTATGTATATACCGATGAAAACGGATACGTAATCTATTACGACGGCAAGGTAAAGGCTTTAATTAACTACACAGGCAACGAAACCAAATTAACAATACCCGACGATATAACCGAATTAAACTGTTTTGCGCTCAGCGATTGCTACAACATTACGAGCGTAACGTTCGGGGAGAATAGTCAATTAACAAGTATCGGAGATGGGGCGTTCAATTGGTGCGAAAGTTTGGAAAGTATAACCATTCCCGACAGTGTAACAAGTATCGGAGAAGGGGCGTTCTGTTGTTGCGCCAAATTGACGAGTATAACCATTCCCGACGGGGTTAAAAGTATCGGAAATCATGCATTCGCAGGTTGTTCCGCTTTGGAAAGCATAACCATTCCCGACAGCGTTTTAAATATTGGAGATTCGGTTTTCGCAGAGTGTACCGCTTTGGAAAGCATAACCATTCCCGACAGCGTTTTAAGTATTGGATATTCGGCTTTTGAAGGGTGTACCGCTTTGAAAAACATAACCATTCCCGGTAGCGTTTTAAGTATTGGAGATAATGCGTTCAAAGAGTGTACCGCTTTGGAAAGCGCAACAATTTCAGAGGGTGTTAAAAGTATTGGAGATAATGCGTTCTATAATTGCACTAATTTAGTTAACGTATCGCTCCCCGATAGTTTAACAAGTATTAGTTTCAATACGTTCTATGGTTGCACCAACTTGCAAACATATGACGACGGTACGGCATATTATTTAGGCAACAGCGAAAATCACTATTTAGTATTAGTAAGCGTAATTTCAAAAGAAATCACTTCTTTTACAATAGACGATAAGACAAAGTTTATTTGGAGCAGTGCCTTCTCCGAATGTAGAGTTTTGGAAAGCATAGAAAATACACAAAACATTTTATGTATCGGATCCTATGCATTTGAGCATTGTAACAACTTAAAGACCTTTACAATTCCCTATGGCGTAACAACCATTGAAGATGGAACATTCTTCTGCTGCACTAATATGCAGACTATAACCATACCCGAAACCGTTACGTCTATCGGTCAGTCTGCATTTGAAGGGTGCAATAACTTAAAATCTATATCTATCCCGAATGGCGTTACAAGTATCGGTAATAAAGCATTCTATGAGTGCAAGAAGTTAGAGAATATAATAATTCCTGATGGTGTAACGTTTATCAGATATTATACGTTCTATGGTTGTGAAAGTTTAGAATGGGTTTCACTTCCTGAAAGTGTTTATTATATTGACCAATTTGCATTCAAGAACTGTAGTAGTCTGAAAAGCATAATAATTCCAAGTGCTGTAACCAAAATTGCTATTGCTGCGTTTTTGCATTGTGACGCTTTGACAACCGTATATTACGGTGGTACAGAGGATAAGTGGAGTACAATCTCCATAGAAGGTAACAACGGTTGCCTTAACGGTGTGAGAAAATACTATTTCTCCCAAACCGAACCTGAAAAAGACGGCTACTTCTGGCACTTCGATACGGACGGCGTAACCCCCGTAAGTTGGGGCAATGAACCCAATTACAGTTATGAGCTTGCGTATTCACTCAATTCAGATGGTAAAGGTTATACCGTTGTCGGTATGGGTGATTGTATAGATAAAGATTTAATAATACCTTCAACCTATAAAGGCTTGCCCGTAAACGCAATAGGTGAAAATGCCTTCAATGGCAATACCAATATTACGTACGTACTCATAGATAGAGCCGTAACCTCAATCGGTCAGGGGGCATTCAACCTTTGCAGCTCGCTTATAAACGTCTATTATAACGGCACTAAAGAGGAGTGGGAAACGCTTTGCTCTTCAATAGGGGTTAGCAACGATTATCTCATTGACGCAAAAGTTTACTATTTCTCCCAAACTCAACCTGAGGAGGGCTTCTTCTGGCACTTCGATACGGATGGCAAAACCCCCGTAAGCTGGGGCGTGGAAAGTGATTATAGCGTAGGGCTTAAATATTCACTCAATACAGATGAAAAAGGTTATACCGTTGTCGGTATCGGGTATTGTGAAGATACGGACCTTGTTATCCCTGCTACTTATAGGGGGTTGCCCGTAACGGCAATAGGTTCCAATGCGTTTGAATCCGTCAGGTCTTTTAAAAGTGTATCAATACCTGCAAGCGTAACAACTATCGGTGAGAAAGCATTCGCACATTGCGGTGTTACAAGCGTAACGTTTGCCACAAACAGTCAATTGACTACTGTTGATAGGTATGCGTTCTTTAGTAGTTCTTCTTTACAAAGCATTGCTCTCCCCGACGGTGTAACGACTATAGGTGAGGCTGCGTTCAACGGTTGCAATAATATTACAAGTATATCTATTCCCGATAGCATAACTACAATCGAAAATAGGGCATTAGACTTCGATTCGAGTGCTTTTACAGTGTACAATAACGCCAAGTATCTTGGTAATAGTACCAACCCCTATTTAGTACTTGTCAGGGCAATCGATACGTCGATAACAACTTGCAATATACACACAGATACAAAGCTTATCTATGCCTTTGCGTTTACGGATTGCACTTTGCTTACAAGCGTAACCATTCCCGACAGTGTAACCATAATCGGCAACAGTGTGTTCTATAAGTGCGATGCGCTTGAAAGCCTAATTATTGGTAGCGGCGTAACTTCAATCGGCGACGGTATAATCTATTATGAGTCTTATGACGCAAAGCTTAAAAGCGTATATTATGGCGGTTCGGCAGAAGAGTGGAATACAATTGCAATAGGTAAGTATAACGGTAATTTAACAGATGCAACAAGGTATTACTACTCCGCAACTGCACCTTTAGAAGAAGGAAACTTTTGGCACTATATAGAAGATGTTCCTACAGTGTGGACGTATACAACCGTTACCTTTGATTTAAATGCCGAAGAGGGTAGCGACACGTTGGAAAGTGCAAAATATTACTATAGCGCAAGCTGTACCTTGCCTACTCTTGAACGACCGGGCTATGTCTTCAAGGGTTGGACTTTGGATAACTCGGTTGAAACTCCTGTAATATTCACCGACGCCGTATGGCAGATTACAGATGATACCGTAGCGTTTACTGCCGTTTGGGAAGCCGATTCGCAAATGACGGGCTTCACTTTTACGACAAAAGCGGTAGTTGTAGGCGGTGGTACTCAAAATAGCTGTACGATCACGGGATATACGGGCAGCGGAGGAGACGTTGTAATTCCGAACGGCGTAACCACAATCGGAAATGGTATATTCCAATTCAAAACTTCGATTACAAGCGTAGTAATACCCGATAGCGTAACCACAATCGGCGATAATGCGTTTGATCAGTGCGAATCGCTTAAAACCGTAACGTTTGGCACAAATAGTCAATTGACTACAATCGGCGGTTCAGCGTTCAGTTTCTGCCCTATGATTGAAAGCATATCCATTTCCGACAGCGTAACCTCAATCGGCAAGAATGCGTTCTACTACTGCAATTCGCTATCAACCGTGTATTACGGCGGTACGGCGGAAGAGTGGGCTGATATCAGTATAGATAGTACAGGCAATGATAAATTAACAAGTGCAACCGTATACTACTACTCCGAAACCGAGCCTGCATTAAACGAAGATGAAACGGCATACGACGGCAACTACTGGCACTTCGTAGAAGGCGAAATCGTCATATGGGTAAAAGAGACAGTTTAATTATTTTAACCCACAAAAAGGCGGGGGAGCTGAACGCTCCCCCGCTTTGAATTTAAACAATGAAGCAGGCATACAGATGTGGCACGAAAGCGACGAGGATGCACCTCCTACGATAAGCGGCGGTACGTTTGAGATCTCAATGGGAATTGCAGGTGGAGCATTCTGTTATTATCGCTATGGTGATGATGTATGCGTTGCATTAACCCCCGATCTTACAAATTACGTAGGCGCATATAAGATGACCGCAGGCGCAAATGCGGACGGCACAAGTGCTGTTGATTATAGCGCAAGCGATATTGCTACGTATAAGTACGCAAAACTCGAGTCTGTCCACGTTCATGACTACGGAACGACTTGGAAATCCGATGAAAACAACCATTGGAACGAGTGCGAATGCGGAGATAAAGCGAACACTGCACCTCACGCAGACGAAGACAATGACGGCAAGTGCGATGTTTGCGATTATGCAATGTGCAATGCTGAAAATCCGGGCGGAGAGATCGAACCCGATAAGACCGGACTTTCCGGTGGTGCTATCGCAGGTATTGCCGTCGGCTCTGTCGCAGTAGTCGGGTTGGGAGGATTTTCTCTCTTCTGGTTCGTTATCAAGAAAAAGAAATTTGCCGACCTGATTGCATTGTTTAAGAAGAAATAACCGGTGCTAAACAATTACCCCTTGCCTTTCGGGGCAAGGGGAAAGCAAACTGAGATAACAACAAGAAAAAATCAATAAATGTCTTAATAACGTTTTAACGACGCATGTAATGGTTGACGGTACGTTAGCGGAATAATCAAAGACAGCAATGAGCCGCTCGGTTTCCGAGCGGCTCAAATTGTAAAATAGGGGGATGAGATGACAAAAGATAAAAATAAAATCAAATTGCTTGTTCTATGGGATATTCTGTGTAAAAACACGGACGAAAATCACGCAATGAACTCTGACGAGATACGCGAAGAGCTTGCAAAACGCGGAATCAGCGTAATGCGTAAAGTGGTTGCAACGGACATAGACGCATTAAATAAATACGGCTATGAGGTTTTATCCTATAAGAAAAAGTATTACTATTATTACGATGTAAGCCGTCCGTTTACTTCCGATTTTTACTGTGCTACAACGTGGAGACGAAAGGCGAATAAATCGGAGGGATTCCATCTCTACCCAAAAAGTATTCTCCATCTGGGCAACGGGAAGAAGATTCAATATATGAAAAAATCCGGGCAATCGCTTGCCCGGATTTCCGTTTCTTTTCGCTTTCATCGGCTTACCTTTACGCCGAAATAGTCATTATAAAGAATAATACGAACTCCGAATTGTCCTCGGTGTTCGTATTATTCCCTTGTGGCGGGAATGAATCGCGCGATGTCGAACTGTACGCCTTTAACAAAGAGGCAAAATATCTATTGGTTTCGCCTCTTTTCTTATAAAATGACTTTTTGCTTTCATTATGAAAAAGTGTAAAAAATGATTATTTTTCAAAGCAAGTATTTATTATTGAGAAAGTCGGCGTTTCTGCCGACTTTTCTCTTGATTATTCTGTCAAAATATGTTATAATATAATAAAATTTATATGAAGGTCGCAAAGATTATGAAGAATAATTACCGTATTGGATCAGGAAATCAATATCAACATTTTAACCGTGTCGAATTCGATACGTTTAGAAGCGAAGCCGGACATAATTACTTTACAATGACGTCGAAAAAATGGATAGACGGCGTAAACGCAATCGGCATTATTTCGAAAGCCGGGAAATATAACGGCAGCAATCCGTCAGATGAAGGTTCTGGCAGGGGATATGCTTAAGTTAACCGACGAATCAGACGAAGAATGAGGTGTAAAATGAAATTTTCCGAAAAAGTAAAATATGCGAGAATGAAACTGCTTTTAACGCAGGAAGCGTTGGCAAAAGAACTCGGCGTTTCCTACGCCACCATTTGCCGTTGGGAAAAGGAAAACCGCGAACCGCAAATCGTCTCCCAAGGCAAGTTTTACGCCTTCTGTGAGAGTAAAGGCATTAAGTTTGAAGATTAAGATACAAGACGGGAGAGATCGGACGAAATGTTTTATAAAATGATAGAAGACAAACGCAATCAATGGTTGTCCTCTGCCGAGTGCACGATAACCTCATTAATTGACTATATAGTTAAGACGGGACAGATGCGTGATGCCCAGATTGAAGCAATTAAAACCTATCTGTTTCTCAAAATTGCATGTGAAGGCAAGTCGCTTGCCACTCTGTTCAAAAAAGGCGTTTTCAATTCGCTTGACCTAAACGCATTAGAACTTTCACAGTTCACGAGAGAATATCTGCTCTCTCATCCCTCTGCCGCGGCTCTTTTTGAGTACGCCTGCATGAAAAACGATAATGATGAGCAGGTTTCTGTCCAACTTGAAAAGACAATCAAAAAGGCACCCGAAAGTATAGATTACAACAAGGTATGGAACGACACCTTTTACGGCGTTTCCTATACGGATTATCTGTTCAGCCTTCCGATGGGCGCGGGTAAAACCTACTTGATGGCGGCGTTTATTTATCTTGATCTGTACTTTGCCATTAACGAACCGCACAATCCCGCATTCGCTCATAATTTCATTATTTTCGCACCATCCGGTTTGAAATCCTCTGTTGTTCCCAGTCTTAAAACCATTCAGAACTTCAATCCGGCGTGGATTATTCCGGAACCTGCGGCAACCGATATCAAGCGCATTATATCGTTTGAGATTCTTGATCAAAGCAAAACCGAAAAGAAATCAAATAAAACAAAGAATCCGAACGTACAGAAAATTGCTAACCATCAGCCGCTTTCTGAATTGTTCGGTCTTGTTGCTGTGACTAACGCAGAGAAAGTTATTCTTGACCGCATTGAAGAGAAAAACGGTCAGATCAGCTTGTTTGAAGAAAGCGACGATGAGAAAGACAGGCAAGCGAATGAGCTTCGTAATCTTATCGGTAAGTTGCCGTCATTATCAATTTTTATTGACGAGGTGCACCACGCTGTAAGCGATGAGATTAAGTTGCGCGCCGTGGTAAGCAAATGGGCAGAAAATAATACCGTTAATTGCGTAATAGGTTTTTCAGGAACGCCCTATCTTGAAAAGGCAGAAAAAATAAAAATCACCGATAATCTTGCGGTCGGAACGTCCGCAATTACAAATATTGTATATTACTATCCCTTGATTGACGGCGTCGGCAATTTTTTGAAACGTCCCGTTGTGAAAATTGCGGAGATTGCGGACAGTTCCCGTATTATTGAAAACGGCGTTCGCCTGTTTTTCGATACCTATAAAGACACCTTTTATAACGGCGGTTTGTCCGCAAAACTCGGCATCTATTGCGGAACGATTGAAAAGCTCGAAGAAGTCGTATATCCTCTCGTTGCAAGAATTGTTGCCGAATACGGCATAGCCGGCGACGCCATCTTGAAATTTCACAAGGGGAACAAGCAATATCCTCAGCCTGCCGACAGCCAGATGCAATTCGATATTCTGGATAAATCAATTTCCAAAATCAGAGTAGTATTGTTAGTACAGATTGGAAAAGAAGGTTGGGACTGCAAGAGCCTTACGGGGATTATTCTCTCTCAGGAAGGCGACTGCCCGAAAAATATGGTTTTGCAGACTTCCTGCCGTTGCTTGCGTCAGGTTGTAAAGGGTTCGCCCGAAACGGCTCTGATTTACCTGAACGACAGCAATGCGGACAAGCTCAACGCTCAGCTTTTGCAACAACACCATATTTCGCTCAAAGAATTTTCCGAGGCAAACAACGAAAAAACTGTTTTGCGTAGATATGATAGAACAGCCTATCTCAAACTGCCCAAAGTGGATTTCTATCAGTTGAAAATCAACTATGAATCTCTTGTAATAGAAGAAGCCGATATCGTCGGCGGTATATCTTCCTGTGCGGACAATGCCGCTGTCTCTGCCGATATTATCAAAACGACAGACCTTTCTATGAAGGAATTGAACATTACCGTTGATGACAGCGAGCGCGGGAACGAACCCGCTACATTTACCGCATGGCTCTATCGCATTACAAAAGGCAGTTTCGGGTTCGTTACGATGGAACAGCTCCGTCCCTATACCGAAGCTTTGACTGTGATTTTCGAGAAGATAACCTATATAAATGACGGCGTTCGCTGTTTTAGTTCCAAGTATAACCGTGCGTTGATTGAAGCGAACATTCGTAAGGCGTTTTGCGATAAGTGCAGTTTTTCCACGAGAGAAGAACTGATCCCCGAAGAGGCAAATCTGTTGAATATTGCAAACTTTACCTCTACCGTTCAGACCGACAAGCCGCAAGACTATTATCCCGATGCGAAAACCGTTGAAAATATCATCTTAGACGATAAAGGCAAGTTGAAAGTTGATCCGAAGCTGGCTATGACAATTCAATATCTTGAAGAATCGGGCAACGCATCCATAGCAGAAACCCTCCGTAAGCAAAACTCTTCTCATCCGCAGAAAGACCGTTCCTTCCACTATTTGCCTTACCGCACCGATAGTACTTTTGAGCAAACGTTCCTTACAGAAGTTTTGGGGCTTGATGACGTCGCTTCGCTCGGGTTAGAGGTTTATTATAACGGCGACCGTGCTATGACCGAGTTCAAGATTAAATGCTATAAAAATGCAAACGGCAAGTGGAGTTACGTCGGCTTATATACGCCCGATTTCCTGATTATACAGCGTAAAGACGCTAAAATCCATAAGGCAATTATCGTTGAAACGAAAGGAGACATTTATAAAAACGATCCCGCGTTCAAGGATAAGCGTACCTTTATGGAAACCGAGTTTGCAAGGAAAAATAACGAGGCATTCGGGTATAACCGCTTTGATTATCTGTATCTTGAAGATACGTTACCAGAGAACGATAGAATTTTAATTACGCACAATAAAATTTGCGAGTTTTTTAAGGAGGAATAATAGATGAAAAGAGACTTTGACTTAATTAGAGAAATTTTACTTTTAATAGAAGAACAACATACGGGTGTTGCTATATATGGTTTTGAGGTTGACGGATATGATTTATCCGTAGTGGCTTATCATTGCAAGTTACTTAAAGAGGTTGGTTTTATCTCCGATTATAAAGCGTCATATGCCGAAAATACTATCTACAATATTGCCGTCGGCGGATTAACATGGGAAGGCAATGATTATCTCGACAAGGTTCGCGATAATACAATTTGGAAAAAGACAAAAGATACAATTAAAAAGAAAGGATTGCCCCTGTTGGTAGACACAATAAAGTCTATTGCTTCGGCTTTTATTACTGCAGCTGCAGAAGGCGTAGCAAATTCCATAATTAAAAACGGAGGTCAAGTATAATGCCGATTAAATATATACCTTTTATTCCTGAACCTATCGAAGGACAGGCTGTTCTCGGTAACTTTAACAGAATACTCAAATACAAGGGCGCAGACGACGTATCTATGACCTTACAGCGCGGCATGCCGTTGTACGAGATGGAAAAAGTAGAAACCGTTGGCGAAAACCCGGACGGCAATATGGTAATTCGAGGCGAATGCGTTTCTGCCTGTGCCTATCTGAAATCAAAAGGCATTCAGGTTGACCTCGTTTACATAGACCCTCCCTTTGCCAGCGGCGCGGACTATGCAAAAAAAGTTTATATACGCCGCAACCCCAAGGTTGCAGAAGCCATTGCACAAGCCGAACAGGAGCTTGACGTTGACGAACTCAAAGCCTTTGAGGAAAAAATGTACGGCGACGTCTGGGACAAGGAGAAATATCTCAACTGGATGTATGAAAACCTTGTGGCGATTAAGTCTGTAATGAGTGAAACTGCATCTATTTTTGTACATTTGGATTGGCATATTGGTCATTATGTTAAAATTCTCTTAGATGAAATATTTGGTGAAGATAATTTTAGAAACGAAATTATTTGGAGTTATAAAAGTGCCGGACAGTCAACCTCAACTTTTCCCAGGAAGCATGATGTTATTTTTTATTATTCAATGCAGGAAGAGAGATGTTTTAATCCGATATATGTTCCTCACGATGAGAAAGTTCTAAAACGATTCCAACGAGATGAAAATGGGCCGTATCAATTAGTAAATGGAAAAAAATATTACGCAAATCCGCAAGGGAAACCTATAGAAGATGTTTGGGAGATTATATTTGGCAATAGAGATAGCCAAAGGGATGTGGAATATGCTACTCAAAAGCCAGCGTTATTATTAGAAAGAATTATTAAATGTGCATCAAATGATTCTATGATAGTTGCAGATTTCTTTGGTGGTAGTGGGATTTTTGCAAAAGTTGCTAACGATTGCAAAAGGCATTTTATCCACTGTGATATCGGACTTAACTCTATTCAAACTACCCGTGACCGCCTGAAAGCAGACGGCGCAGAATTTGACGTACTTGAAATTAAAGACGGTGTACAGCTTTACCGCAATCCCGTTCAGACAATGGATAAAATCAAATCGCTCATTCCGGGACTGAAAAACGAGGATTCTCTTGATTCGTTCTGGGAAGGCGCTATCTCCGACAGCAAGCTCGGAACAATTCCTGTTTATGTGCCGAATCTTAAGGATAGCTCGTCAAAACTATTGGATGTTGTGTTGATGAACCGCATTATTCATCAGGCAATCCCCGATCTGGATAATAATATCAAAAAAGTTATCGTGTATTACGTTGATATTACCGACGAGTCGGAAATCCGCAAATTTATTGCCGATGATGACAGTACGACGGTAGAAATCGAACTGCGTGATCTGAAAACGATCCTTGATGACGTGGTTATCGGCGATTATGCAGAATTTCATTGTGAAGAGAACGCCGAAACTCTGCTCGGAGGCTATATGCTTACGATTGATAAATTTGTCAGCGACCGTGTTCTTTCTAAAATAATGGAATTTAACCAAAAAGCCGCACTGAATTCTTCCGAAAAGAAGCCCTACAAGCCGATTATCATCAGCGACGACGGACTTGAACTCATTGAGTTTATCAGTGTGGACTCTACTTCTTCTGAAGGCGAATGGCATTCCGACAGCGAAATCAAGATTGACAAGCTCGGATACGTTATTAAAAACGGAACAAAAACAAAGGAGTTCTGGGACGGTAAAATATCCTGCGAAGCGAAACCGCTCCGCTTAAAAATCCGCAACATCTGCGGCGACGAAACGGTTTGGAAGATAGATAATACACGCCTAGTTTGATGTATACCCTGTCCTATGAGTAAAACAGAAAAACATTTAACATAGTAATTTTAGACGTTTGTATTAATAGATAAGGAGTGAAATATGGGGAAACAGACAAACATAAGCGGTAGTCATTTCGGTGGAGATTGGACGAAAGAGAAACTAACGATTATTGAAGACTATTTGCAATTTTATGTAAATGCTTTGAGCAAGCAGAAAGTCCAATTAATTTACATAGATGCTTTTGCCGGTAGCGGCAAAACAGAACTGCAAAGCGGAGAAACTATAGACGGTTCTGCGCTCATTTCACTTAAATACAATTTTGATAAATATTATTTCATCGAATTAGACGAAGAAAGGTCGAGATGCTTAAATGAAGAGATTAACACAAGGTTTCACGAAAAGAAAGATAAGGTTAAAGTAATTACGGGAGATTCTAATAGTGAATTAAAAAAACTTTTCAGAAGTTTAACTGTTTATCAGCGTGGTGTAATGTTTTTAGATCCCTATGCAATGGAATTGGAATGGGATGTTCTTGAAACCGCAAAGCAGACTAACATCCTTGATATTTGGTACCTTTTTCCTCTGAATGCATTAACGCGCAATTTGTATAAGAAAATGAGTATGCCAATAGCAACAAAAAACAAAGTAACTCAAATTCTTGGTACCAATGAATGGGAAAAAGAATTGTATCATCAAAGCGCACAGTTGTCTATATTCGGCGACGAACCGCTAGAAAGAGTTAATTTTGACAGATTGGTCGATTTTGTGAGACAAAGACTGATAAATAGTTTTCCGTATGTTTCGCCGCAGTCTAGAATGTTAAAAAACTCTAATAACAGTCCTATGTTTATTCTGTTTTTCATAATGACTAATAAAAGCGGAAAAGCAATCGGTTTGGGCAGCAAGGTAGTAACAGATATTTTTAACAAATTAGATAAAATGTCAAATGAGGTTGGCCAATGAAAACAATTATAAGACAATCGCTTTTATATAAAACTGGAGTTGAATACGGGGACTATACGATTAACCATGTTCAAGGGTGTGCGCATGGCTGCAAGTATCCTTGTTATGCCATGCTGATGGCAAAACGTTTTGGGAAGGCGAAAACATACGAAGAATGGTGTGAGCCAAAACTTGTTGAAAATGCTCTTGACATTCTTGATAGAGAAATTCCTAAACTAAAAAGCAGAATTACGTCTGTTCAATTGTGTTTTACGACAGATCCCTTTATGTTCGGATATCCAGAAGTCGGAAATATGAGTATTGAAATAATGCGCAAGCTAAATGCAGCTAATATAAAATGCACCGCATTAACCAAGGGTATTTTACCCATAGCGTTATCAGATTTATCAACTGAAAACGAATATGGCATTACCTTAGTGTCATTGGACGAATATTTCAGAAAAGAAATGGAACCTAACTCTGCTCCATATACAGAAAGGATTGAAGCCTTGAAAAAACTACACGAGTTGGGTTGTAAAACTTGGGTAAGTATAGAACCCTACCCAACGCCTAACATTGTAGCGCAAGATTTCAATGAGATATTGCAAGCCGTAGCATTTACAGACAAAATAATATTTGGCAGACTTAACTATAATAAGTTAGTGTCAGAATATAAAGGTTATAAAGAGTTTTTTAATGACCTTGCTTATCAAGTCATTCGTTTCTGCGAATTAAACGGAAAACAGTATCACATCAAAGAAGGAACCATTACCGAATAGGTGTAAAAAAATTAAAAACATAGCGTCGGCAGAAAAAATATCTGTCGACGTTTTATTTTATCGTGAAAACCTTGTAAACCCACCATCAAGTTTCCAATATAATTGAGGGGCATTTTTCTTTTTACAAAATACGAAGTTTTAGAGTGAAAGTCTCCAATTATTGTAGGAGGACAATAAAAAATTTTTCTAAACACCCCCGCAAAGCAATTGAAACTTTCCAATAATATTGAGGATATGTAATGGGAACGTAAAAGTTTTTGCCCTCTATTGTCCATATAAAGTGAGAAAATCTTTGTCTTAATGAAAAAAGTTTCTCGCAAACCATTAAGTTTCGTGTCGGAAGTCTCCAATTATAGTAGAGGGGTATTTTTTTAGAAAAGTACGAAGTTTTTACTCTCTGTTGTCCATATATAGTGAAAGGATTTTCTTCTGTAAGAAAAAAGTTTCGCGTAAACCATTAAGTCTCGTACCGAAAATGTCCAATATAAGTAGAAGGAGTTTTAAGATTTTTTTCTAAAACACCCCACCAAAAGGTATGGTACCCGTAAGAGAAATAAGGGACAATGCAAAAAGAACAGCGTAAGCAAGCAATACATAGAAGATTTAGTCTTTGAAAAGACGGTAGATTACATTTTAAGCCCGGACGTAATCGATACGATTGCACGAAGCGTAACCGACAATTTCAATCAAGGATTAGAAAAGTCCAATGCTTTGATTTTGCTTGAAAAAGAACTTGCCGATGTAGAACAAGCTCTGAACGGCTTTTTGTCTGCTATCGCCGCAGGTATCGTAACGAAGTCTACGAAAGAGCGTATGCTCTCATTGGAAGGGCAGAAAGAAGAATTGGAAAACAAAATCGAGTTGGAAAAGCAACGGAATATTCCGCCGTTAAAATACGAAACCGTCCGCACTTTTCTTTACTATTTTGCAAATAAAGAGTACAAATCGGACGAAGAAAAGAATGAGTTTTTCAATTCGTTTATCTATCGTGTGGTTTTGTTTGACGATTATATCTACATTTTCTACAACACTTCGCCCGAATATCCGACAAAAGTAAAGTTGGAAAAAGAAGAATTAAACGCTTTGCGCGAATTAAGTCACCCAAAAGCCGAAAAAGACGCGGAAAATAAAGAAAGCACCCAATTTGAACCGTTAAAGTTCAAACTGGGTGCTTGTGGCGGAGAGAAAGGGATTCGAACCCTTGCGCCAGTTTCCTGACGACCGCATTTCGAGTGCGGCTCGTTATGACCACTTCGATATCTCTCCAATCTGATTACGTCGGGGAAATGCCCAACGTGTGTAATATACAACATTTCGCCGGATTTGGCAACCATATTGCGGCAATTTTGCAAAAATCCTTTAATTAAAGCAAAGGCAAAAATAATAAGGTGAAGAACAATTATTATATTGTAATAAAACTTGTTTTGTGATAACATTATTATATTAAGAGGAGGGAATATGAGGAACTCACGTTGCTATTATTCGGCAGATCTTTTTCAATTTTTACACGAAAATCCACAAACGATACTTGGTATAATTTGCGAAAACGATAGTTTTTCTGAAACAACGCTTTTGCAGAAGAATACATGGTCAGAAGAGATAAATATTTTACAGAAAGAATTTGCGCGTTTTGATGAAGGGCGTATTATATTTGAATATACTATACCGAGGATTTGCAAAAGAGTGGATGTTGTTTTTTTGCATAAAAATGTTGTATATTTGCTTGAATTTAAGTGCGGAGAGACCGAGTATAAAAAAGGCGCAAATGAACAGGTGTTGGACTATGCACTTGATTTGCAAAATTTTCAAAAAGAAAGCCATGACAAAATAATTATCCCTATTGTTGTTGCAACAGAAGCAAAAACGATTGAAAACTCTTTCGTAGTAAAAGGTAATATAGCAGAGCCGCTCTTTTGTAATAGAGGCAATATCGGGGAAATTATAGCGTTAATAGATGAAAAAATTTGTTGCAACAGTTTCAATTACGAGCAGTGGGAAAACTCGGAATATCTTCCTACACCTACAATAATTGAAGCAGCGCAGGCGTTATATAATGGGCACAAAGTTGAAGAAATAACAAGAAGTGACGCAGATGCAAAAAACCTGAGCGAAACAACGCGTGCAATTGATGAAATAATTGCATATAGCAAGGATAACAAAAGAAAATCCATATGTTTTGTGACGGGTGTACCCGGTGCAGGGAAAACATTGGTAGGGCTTAATCTTGCCATTGAACATGCAAATGCACGACAAGGGGAACATGCGGTGTTTTTATCAGGTAACCAACCCCTGGTCAGTGTTTTGCAAGAAGCGTTAGCGCGTGATAAGGTAAAACAAGCAAGCGAGGAAGGAGAAAAAATCTCAAAAAGAGAAGCATTACGAGAAACAAGCGCCTTTATTCAAATCATACATAAATATAGGGATAGTTTTGTTGGAAATGATGATGTTCCTCCCGAAAGGATTGCTATTTTTGACGAGGCGCAACGGGCGTGGACAAAAGAAATGATTTCAAAATTCATGAAAACCAAAAAGGGTGTCTTGGATTTTGATTATAGCGAGCCAGAATTTTTAATAAGTACATTAGACAGGCATAATGATTGGGCGGTTGTTATTTGTTTGGTCGGTGGCGGACAAGAGATAAACACAGGAGAAGCAGGTCTTCCTGAGTGGTTTGACTCATTGAGAAAGTCTTTTTCAGAATGGGATGTTTTTGTTTCGCCACAATTAAACGATACGGAATACACAAGAGGAAGAAAATGGGCGGAGATGATCGAAGACTTAAACATCAATCAGGATGTAAATTTGCATTTAGCGTCATCAATACGGTCATTTAGGACGCCAGATGTATCTGCATTTGTAAAAGCTATTCTTGACAATGATTTACAAACAGCGCAATCATTATATCAGAAAATAAAAAACAAATATCCCATTCTTTTAACAAGGGATTTAGAAGAGGCAAAGACATGGGTAAAAAATCAATGCAGAGGAACAACGAGATATGGTTTAGTGGCAAGTAGCGGTGCATTGAGATTAAAACCAGAAGGTATATATGTTAAAAATGATATTGATGTTGAAAACTGGTTTTTGAATGACAAAGATGACGTTAGGTCAAGCTATTATTTGGAAGATGTTGTAACAGAATTTCAAATTCAGGGGTTGGAGCTTGATTATACAATAGTTGCCTGGGATGCCGATTTTAGGTATATAAATGGCTGGACATACAACAAATTTAGCGGCACAAAATGGCAAAATATAAACTCAGATGATAACAAAAATTATCTTAAAAACGCTTATCGTGTTTTACTAACAAGGGCAAGGCAAGGTATGGCTATTTTCATTCCAAATGGAGATGATAGCGACGAAACAAGATTACGCAAGTTTTATAATGGAACATACAATTATTTGAAGAATATAATGGATAATTAAGAAAGTTTTTACAGGTCGGACGATGAAAAAAGTCCGACTTTTTTTGTCATAAGGAAGCGAAGGGCGCGGAGAGCGCCGACGGCGTAAACGTCCTTGCAACAGGCTTCGTGGGTGAGAGTCAGGGTTTCGTAATTGCCGAAAAACGAGATTTCGTGTTTACCGACTGCTGTGCCGCCGCGGATCGAATTTATCGAAACGTCCGGCGTGTTTTCGTCAACGCAAGACGACTTTATAACGTCCGCGAGCATTTTGGCTGTGCCGGACGGGGCGTCGAGTTTTTTCTTGTGGTGGGTTTCCGTGACGTTGACGTCGAAGCCGTCGAGTAGTGACGCCGCGAGCGCGACAAGGCGCGACAAAACGTACACGCCGTGGCTTAAATTCGCCGTCTTGAAAACGGCTATTTTTTTGGCGGCAGCCGCGATTTTTTCGTTTTGGATTTCGGAGTGTCCCGTCGTTGCGACAAGGAGTTTCGTATTGTTTTTTACACAAAAATCAAGCACGTAGTCAAGGGCGGCGGGCGTTGAAAAATCGACCACTGCGTCCGCGGGAACGGCAACGTTTTTAATGTTTTTATACAGCGGAAAACCCGTTGAAATTCCCGTGCGGTTTACGTCGACGCCGGCAACGATATTTACGTCCGTCGTTTCTTTTGCAACCTTTTGAAACGTTGTGCCGAGCCTGCCGCACGCGCCGTTTAATATGACGTTTATCATACTTTAACTTAAAAAATCGTCAAGTAAAACGTCTAATTTGTCGGAATTTGCTTTTGACATTTTTGTGAGCGGCAAGCGCAGAATATTCTTGCAAAGCCCGAATTTATTGAGCGCGTATTTTATGGGGATGGGGTTGACTTCCGAAAATAATCCGTGTATCAGCGGGTTGATTTTCAACTGCATTTTCGCCGCTTTATCGTAGTTGCCGAGAAGGGCGGCTTTTGTCATCGCGGACACGAATTTCGGGAACAGATTCGCCGCGACGGAGATAACGCCCGATGCCCCCATACACATTGCGGGGACGGTAAGGTTGTCGTCGCCTGAAAAGACGTCCGCGTCGCCCGACAGCATTATCGTGTCGGACATTTGCGAAAGATCCCCCGCCGCTTCTTTGATGGCGACGACGTTTTTAATTTTTGCAAGTTTTCGGAAAGTTTCCGGCAGAACGTTGACGCCGGTGCGCGCCGGCACGTTGTAAACGATAACGGGTTTATCGACGGAATTTGCGATTTCCGAGTAATGCGCGACAAGTCCGCTTTGCGTGCATTTGTTGTAAAACGGCGTAACGACAAGCAGGGCGTCCGCGCCGAGCGACGAGAAAAGTCTGCTAAGTCGCACAGCCGATTTCGTGTCGTTCGAGCCGCTGCCGACGATGACGGGAACGCGCCCGTCCGCGGCTTTTACCGAAAACTTCACGACGTCGATTTTTTCGTCTTCCGACATTGTTGCGGCTTCGCCCGTGGTGCCGAGTATAACAAGAGCGCCCACGTCGTTTTCAATCTGAAAATCGATGAGGCGCCCGAGAGAATCGTAATCGACGCCCGAATCGGAAAACGGGGTAACAAGCGCGGTAGCGCAGCCTTTGAAAATTGACATTTTCGCCTTGACCTTCTTAAAAGATTATTACCGATTCGGGTTATTAAACTTTTGTGAAATCGTGAATTAAACGAGATTTTCCTTTAGAAGCAATTCGGCAATCTGAACCGTGTTGGTTGCGGCGCCTTTTCTTATGTTATCGGCGACGCACCAGATATTGACGCCGCTGTCGACGCTGTCGTCGATGCGGATACGACCGACGTAAACGGGGTCGGTATTCTCGATATCGACGGGCATCGGGTACTTGCAGTTTTCTATATCGTCGATGACGACGAGTCCCGGGGCGTTTTCAAGGCATTCGAACACGCCTTTAAGGTCGCAAGGTTTCTCAAACTCGATATTTATGCTTTCGGAATGGCCGTGGAAAACGGGGACGCGGACGGTGGTTGCGGTGATTCGCATATCGGGCGCGTGCAGAATTTTGCGCGTTTCGTTGACCATTTTCATTTCTTCTTTGGTGTAGTGGTTGTCGCAGAATACGTCGATTTGCGGCAGGCAGTTTGCGAAGATCTGGTGATTGAACTTTTTGGGCGGTACGCCGTTTATGCCGTCTTTAAGGTCGTTGTAGCCCTGAACGCCCGCGCCGGAAACCGCCTGATAAGTGCTGTAAACCACTCTTTTAATAGTATATTTGTCGTGCAGGGGTTTTAATGCCACCATAGCCTGAATCGTGCTGCAATTCGGGTTGGCGATGATGCCTTTGTTCCATCTGACGTCTTCGGGGTTGACCTCGGGCACGACAAGGGGAACGTTCTCGTCCATACGCCAGCAGCTGCTGTTGTCGACGACGGTTGCGCCGATACTTGCAAAAATCGGGGCGAATTCCCTTGAAACGCTTGCGCCCGCGGAAAACAACGCGATGTCGATTTTTTTATCGACGACGTTTTCTTTCGTGAGTTCGATAACGGTGTGCGGTTTTCCCATGAAATCGATCACCTTACCGGCGCTTTTCGCGCTTGCGTAAAGATAATAGTTTTCGACGGGAAGGTTTCTTTCCGCTAAAACTTCCAGGAATTTATTGCCGACCATACCCGTTGCGCCGACAACCGCCACGTTATATTTTTTCATAGATACCTCCAAAATCGGAAAGGTTCCGAATAACCTCTTTAATAGTTTAATATGGTAACACACGAAAGAGACTTTGTCAAATGCTGATATATACATAGTATTAATTTTCGTCGATTCGTGTCAAAAGCCGACAAAACTCCGCGATAAATTCTTGATATATTTCTTTTTATAGTGTAAAATAGAAAGACAACAAATGTCGGAGCAAAAAATGAACAAAACTAATAAAACGAACAATAAAAACAAAAAGGAAGAATTAAGCCCTTTGTATAAAAAACTTTCGCTCGGGCCCGAAATCCGCGCGGAAGAACCGAAGGGGGTATATCCCAAGGGCCGCGTGAAACAGGTTTTTGCGGTGATGAGCGGCGAGATGAACTCGCTTATGAGAGTGAACGCGTGGTTTTTGCTGTTTGCGATCCCGCTCTTTTTCGTGCTTTATTGGTGCAGTAATTATTTCACGAGCCTTGCGACGTCGAAGTTCGATTTTATGGGCAACGTCGGCATGGCGTTCCCGGGCGGGGCAGACACCCTGCAACAGGCGCAGATTGCCGTATACGACGCGTGGCAGATCGTGTTTTATCTGCTTGTCCCCGCAATCACGATTACGTTTATCGGTATGGCGGGCGCGTTCAACTGTCTGAAAGCCTTTATGTGGGGCGAAAAGGTTGAAAAAATCACGAAAACCTTCTTCAAAGGCGTCAAAAAATATTGGTGGAAATACCTTATCGTTATGCTTGTCGATTCGCTTCTCGTGCTTGCGCTCGGCAGCGCGTTCGTATTCTTCCTGAAATTGAAGGTGATGGGTGCGCTCAACGCCGGACACTGGGTGATGATAATCGTCGTGTGTCTTGTTGAGTTTTTGCTGCTTTACGTCAACATGCAACTTCTGCCGATGATTGCGGAAGTCGACTTGCCACTCCTGAAACAGGTCAAAAACGCAATCCTTTTCAGCGTGAAACTTGCGCCGATAGGTCTGCCGTTGTTCCTTGTATGCCTTGTGCCGATTGCGTTGTTCTTTGTCAAGAGCAGCTTCTTCTCGATAATCTGGCTTGTCGTGATGATGATGTTCGGCACGACTTTGTACGGGCTTACGTTCACGGCGTTTTCGCAATGGGCGCTCGATAACGTGCTTACCCCGCTTTATATGATGACGCAGCAAAAACCGTCGTCGAAGAAAGATAAAAAAGCGAAACAAAACGCGGTCACGGCACCCGTAACGGCGGAAACCGAAAAACCCGTCGCAAACGCAAACGGCACTCCCGCGGAAAACCGGAACGGAAAAAAGGCAAAAGGCGGGAAAAAATAATTGTACGAGATACTTGCAAAGTATTATGACGATCTGATGGGCGACTTTGACTACGACGCGTACGAAAAGTTCGTCCTTGAAAATCTGAAAGACGTTTGGGGCGGGTTCGGATACGATCTGGCGTCCGGCAGCGGCGAAATGGCAATCCGCCTTAAACGCAACGGGTTCAAGGTCGTCGGCGGCGACGTTTCGCCCGAAATGCTTGAAAAAGCGACCGAAAAAGCAAGAAAAGCACGCCTTGACGTGCCGTTTGTTTTTTCTGACCTGAACGATTTACACCTTGAAAAAAAGTGCGATTTCGTGACGGCTGTCTGCGACGGATTCAATTACGTCAAAGGGAAAAACCTGGCGGCGGCGTTTAATGAGATTTACTCCGCGTTGAACGACGGCGGTATTTTTATTTTTGACGTGAGTTCCGCCAATAAACTTGAAAACGTGCTCGGAAACAACCTTTTTTACGAGGACGACGAAAACCTGACGTACCTTTGGCAAAACACGAAAAAGGGCGAAAAAATAAAAATGGATCTGACCTTTTTCGAGCGGGACGGCGACGTGTATCGCCGCTTTGACGAAAGCGAATCGCAATATATACACAAAACGAAAGACGTCGAATCCGCATTGACGGCGGCGGGCTTTTCTTATCGGTTTTTTAACGAAAAATTCAAAAAATTTACGGAGCGTTGCAACAGACTTATCGTCGTTGCGAAAAAATAATGGACGTTATAAAAAGATTTATGCTGTTCGACAAGACGATTCTCGTCAGCGTGATTTCCGCAAAGGAACTTGTCGACAAAGCGATAAAAATTCACTCTCTTTCCCGTACCGCGGCGGCTGCGCTCGGCAGGACGCTTATCGTCGGCGCGTATATGGGGACGGAACTTAAAGACGACAAACAAAAATTGTCGATTACGATTAACGGCGGCGGCCCGCTTGGAAGAATCGTCGTGCTGTCCGATTACGGCGCGAAGGTCAGGGGCTACGTCGAAAACCCCGCGGTCGAACTTCCGCTGAATGGAAAAGGGAAACTCGACGTGGGCGGCGGCGTCGGCAAAAACGGCTATATCAGCGTCATAAAAGACCTTGGACTGAAAGAGCCGTATTCGGGAAGATGCCCGATTGTCGACGGGGAAATCGCAAACGATTTTGCGTATTATTTCACGGTGTCCGAACAACAGCCGTCGGCGGTGGCGCTCGGCGTGCTTGCGGCGGATAACGAGTGCGTGTCGGCGGGCGGAATATTCGTAAGCGCGCTTCCCGGGGCGGACGACAACGCGATCACGGTGATGGAAGATATATTGACGAATTTCACGCGCGTCAGCGACCTATTCAAGGAAATGACGCCCGAAGATATTATCGACAGGTACTTTTCGCATTTTGATATTTTTTATCTTCCCGACGTGCATCCGACGTACGAATGCACATGCACAAGGGAGCGGCTTGAGAAGATCGTCGTGTCTTTGGGGCGCGACGAGGCGTACGATATTCTGCGTGAAAACGGGAAGTTGGAACTTACTTGTCAATTCTGCAACAAAAAGTACGTTTTCACCAAAAACGACGTTGATACGTTGTTTTCAAAGGCATAAAACCGTTATTTTGTACTATGGCAAAAGTTATTAAGTTTGACGACACAATCGAATATAAGATAGACCGCGCAAACGATCTTTACGCCGACGAGAACTTCGCCGACGCACTTACCTTATTGTTTGAAGTCGTTAAACGCGACGAAAAAAACAAGGACGCGCTCATTCTCATCGGACGGATTTACGCCGATATGAACGCCTTCAACGAAAGCAACGTCGCATATATGACCGCCTATGCAAAAACAAAGTCGAAGGACGCGATCAAGGGCATTATTTCGAATGCGCTCGTTAACGGCAAGTTCCGCCTTGCAAAATATTACAAGGATACTTACGGCGTCGATTACGACTTTTCGGAGTTTCTGACGGTGCAGACCGAAGACGGCGAAACCCTTTTCCCCGACGACGAAGAAGAGCAGGAGTTTGAAAGACACCTAAGGCTTGTCGTATCGAGAAAAGAAAAGGGCGGCGAAAACCTTGTCAAAGAAAAAGACCTGAAAAATCTGAAAAACCTTACGATAAACGATCTGGAAGGACTTGGCGGGAATCCCGACTTTATGAAGTTTTCGGAACTTATGGAAAAACTTCTGAACTTCGACGACGGCGAAGAAGACGACAAACCCGAAAAACGCCGTACCGAAATCGGATTCAAGCAGGTTTATCCCCGTCCGTCGGCGGAGTGCGAGCAGATTATTTCCGACGCGTTCAAACTGTTTTCAACGGGGAAACCGCAGGAGTCACTTGACCTTCTCAAAAACATAAACGAGAAAAACGGGAAATATTATTACATTGCCGAGAAAAACAAGGCGATGTGTTATCTTGCGCTTGACCGGTTGCAGTCGATGAAAATAGCCGCCGAAACCGCGCTTAAAGGCCTGCCCGACGACTTTTCGTTGAAGTGTTATTATTTCATTGCCTTAAAACTCCTTGACGAAAAGGCGGACGCCGAAAAAGTGTTTTCGGAAATCAAAACCGAAAAACCCAAAAACACGATGGAATATATGGTGAAACTTGACGCGTGCCGTCTTGCGCTCGACCACGAAGGAGTGCTTGACGCCGTCGAAAACGTTTTGCCCGACTTTCCGTATCAGCCGCAGTTTTTGATTCTGTACGGAAAAGCGCAGTACAACTGCGGATATATCAAGCCCGCCCGCGCGACTTTTCTGGAAATCGTCCGACTGTATCCCGACAATTTCGAAGCCCGTCTGTTGCTTGACAAAATCAACGACGGCGAAGACGGTCTTATACCGTACGGCGATATGGAAGTGATGCTTAAACGCGTGCGGATTTTGTCCGATCTCAAAATGAAGATGCAGGACAACATCGGGTTTATGAATTACCTGAAATACGACAAGGACGCTTACAGAAATATCGAATACGTGTTACTTAACGAGAACGAGCAGAACGTGTACGTCCTGATGACGGGGCTTACCACGTACGTTTCCAAGCAAATGTTCGATATGTACGAAAAACTGCTTATTTCGCCGTACGCGTCGCCGTATCTCAAAACCCTTGCGCTGACGGTTTATCTTTCGGACGCAATGCCGGGCGAGGTTGCCGTCGCGAATATCGACGAAAAACTGAAAATCGTGAAAATGGGCGATTACGGCTGGGAAAAAGGAATTAACGACGTCGTGAAAGCCGCCGCGTATTTTGCCTTTTCGCAGGTGATTATGCGTGAGCAAAAGCCGAAATCCGCCGTGGACGCGCTGAGCGAAAGACTGAAAAGAATATCGGGGTTTTTAATGAGCGAATTAAGCCCGAAAGACCTTGTGAAAGAGTTGAATTCGATTGACAGTATGGTTGCGATGAAAGACGCCTTGTGCGACTTGTCCACGCACCGCGTCAGACGCTCGACGCCCATGACCGTCATCGACGAAAAGTATCTGAGATACGTCGAATTATTGAAAGAGGTTGACGAAAAATATGAAATTTGAAAATCTTGACAAATTGTTTGAACTTTACGTGCAGGAAGCCGTAAGGAAAAATAAGGAAAAGTATTCCTCGCACGAGGCGCTGGAAGACGATCTCGGCATGCTTTTCAACAGGTTTGAAAACCTCAGGATCAAAACCCTTGACGGCAAAACGCCGAAAGAGTACGCGGCGGAACTTCGCGAAGATGGCGAAATTTTCGACTACGTTTCGAAATGCCTTGAAAACAATATCGAAGTTACCGACACCATTTGCGACGAGGTCGTGCGCGCGGAAGGCGCAACCGAATATCTGAACGGGCTTTTGTACGAAAACAACAAGGACGCAAAACTTCTTGCCGCGCTTTTGCTTAAAGAAATCGACGACGAAGAAGTCGAAGATATTTTCATTTCCGTCCTTACAAACGACGAAATGCCCGACGAAGTGAAAACGGTCGCTTTCGAATATCTGTCCGACGGCGACGACTGCGTGCCCGAAAAAATATTGGAAATCATAAACTCCGTGCCCGAAAAAAATCAGGGAATTCTCGTTGAGGTGCTTTCAAACTTCAAGGGGAGAAAGGACGTGTTTTACTGGCTCGTTACCATGTTGCAGCGCGCCGAAGACGTGCCGACGTACGCGGGGCTTCTCGGAAGATACGGCGACGCCGCCGCAATCGATATTCTCAAAAGTTTCGCAAGCGAGGTCGATATAAATTACGTGGAATTTGTCGAGATAAGAAACGCCGTCGAAGAACTCGGCGGGGAGATGACGGAAGAAAAAGATTTTTCGGACGATCCGTATTACAAGTACATAAATCATATCGGGGAAAACGGCGAAAATCCCGAAACCGCCGAAACGAAAAACTGAATATTCATAATGTTATATATTCATAACCCTGTGTCGCAAGGCATAGGGTTATTTTATGAAAGAAGGATTGAAGTGCGCCGCCGTGTTTATCGGGACGGTCATCGGCGCGGGGTTTGCAACGGGGCAGGAAGTATTGTTGTATTTCGGAAGATCAAGCATTGCCGTGCCGATTTTTTCGGGGATTTTACTGGGACTTTTTAACGCGTATTTTTTGGCAATCGGCGCAAAATTCAACGATAGAATCAATGAACATATGTTGCAGAATAAGGCAAAAGCACTTTATGATGTATGTATGTTCATTTGTGCATATATCACTTTTATAGCAATGTTTTCGGGTGTTGAAACCCTTTTTGTGAAAATATTCGATATTAAATACACAAGCGTGGCGTGGGTTGTCGCGGCGGGTTTTATCGCTGCAAACGGGTTAAGGTTCATGAAGGGGCTGAACTCTGTCGCGGTGCCTGTGATACTTCTTCTGACAATAGTGATTTTCGTATATTCCGACAAAGAAAAAGCAAGCGGCGCATACAACTTTTTCAACGGGATAACGTACGCCGCGATGAACGTTATGTTGTCGATGGGCGTGATGATAAGGCTTGGAAAAACCGCGACGAAAAAGTCAATTTGGGCGTCGGGGTGCGCGACTGCGGTCGTTATGGCGACGATGCTTGCGCTTATCACGCTTGTCGTGAAAAAGAGCGGCGGCGAAATGCCCGTATATGTCGCGGCGGACAAAGTCGGGCTTAAATACGCGGCGGGCGCGGTGATACTTCTTTCGGTATTTACGACGATGGTATCCGCGCTTGAAACGGCGGCGGAAATAATCGCGCCGGACGAAAAAAAGAAAACCGCGGGCGTCATTTTCGTCACGCTTTTGTCGCTTCCGTTTCAGGCGTTGTTCTCTTTTGAGGATATCGTCGATTATTATTATCCCGTCGTGTCGGGAATGGGCATACTTATCGTAATCGTTTTATCGGTTTTCGTAATTTTCAAAAAACGGGACGGCAAAATCAAAAAATCCGTTGACTTTTAATCCCAAATATTATAACATAAGAAAAATTTACAATTTTTCCGCAAATAATTTTTAACGAGGTGTACAAATGGCAAAGATTTTGAAGGAAGGTTTAACTTTTGACGACGTTTTGCTTATCCCCAAGCGCAGCGACGTGCTTCCCAAAGACGTCGATTTGTCGGTGGAACTTGCAAAAGGGCTTAAACTCAACATTCCGCTTCTGAGCGCGGGCATGGATACCGTTACCGAATCCCAGATGGCAATCGCGATGGCAAGGGAAGGCGGCGTCGGTATCATTCACAAAAACCTGACGATCGAAGAACAGGCGGCGCACGTAGACCGTGTAAAACGCAGCGAACACGGCGTCATTACCGATCCGTTTTTCTTGGGACCGGACAACCTCGTTACCGAAGCGGTCGCGCTTATGGCAAAGTACAGAATCAGCGGCGTTCCTATCGCGAAAGAAGGAAAACTCGTGGGTATTCTTACCAACCGCGACCTTAAATTCGAGACAAATTACAACCAGCCCATCGGCAATATAATGACGTGGAAAAACCTTGTGACCGCACCCGTCGGCACCACGCTTGAAGAGGCGAAAGAAATTCTCGGGGAGCACCGCATCGAAAAACTGCCCATCGTCGACGCCGATTTCAATCTGAAAGGGCTTATCACCATCAAAGACATCGAAAAAGCCATTCAGTATCCCAACTCCGCAAAGGACGCGGGCGGCAGACTGCTTGCGGGAGCGGCGGTCGGCATCGCGAACAACACGATGGAAAGGGTTGAAGAACTCGTCAGAAACAAAGTTGACGTAATCGCCGTCGATACGGCGCACGGACACAATGCGATCGTTATCGAAACGGTCAAAAAAATCAAAAAGAAATTCCCTTGCCTTCCCGTCATCGCGGGTAACGTCGCAACGGCGGAAGCCACGCGCGACCTGATTGAAGCGGGCGCGGACATCATAAAAGTCGGTATGGGCCCCGGCAGTATCTGTACGACGCGCGTCATCGCGGGTATCGGCGTGCCGCAAATCACGGCGGTTATGGACTGCGCCGAAACTGCCGACAAATACGGCAAGAAAGTCATCGCCGACGGCGGTATCAAATTCAGCGGCGACATCGTGAAAGCAATCGGTGCGGGCGCGGCGGCGGTCATGATCGGAAGTCTGTTTGCGGGAACTATGGAAAGCCCCGGCGACATCGAAATGTTCCAGGGAAGAAGTTTTAAAGTCTACCGCGGAATGGGCAGTATCTCCGCAATGGCGGCGGGCAGCAAAGACAGATACTTCCAGGACAGCGAAGACGCGAGAAAACTCGTGCCCGAAGGCGTCGAGGGGCGCGTACCTTACAGGGGAAGCCTTGCCGACGTCGTTTATCAGATGGTCGGCGGTATCCGCTCCGGTATGGGCTACTGCGGAAAACATAACATCGAAGAACTGCGTACCACGGCGGAATTCGTCAGAATTTCCAACGCGTCGCTTATCGAAAGCCATCCGCACGACATCACGATTACGAAAGAAAGCCCCAACTACTCCACCAGGGCTTAACGGATTTTATTATGGTTTACGGCAATACGAAAGGAATAAAACAAACCGTGCTTGCGCGGCTTGACACTCTTATCGGAGCGTACGACAAAAACCTTCTTATCGACAGGACGGTTCTTTCGACTATTGCCGAAATTACCGAAAAAATCAATCGCGAGATTTGCGTGTTCGTCGCAAGAAACGGACAGGTCGTCGCGGTGGGAGTGGGCGACAGCGGCACGGTATCGCTGGAAGATTTTTCGTTGAAGCGCAGCGACAAGCGTTTTCAGGGCGTGAGATGCGTGCATACTCACCCGAAAGGAAGCGGGAAACTGTCGGATATGGACACGTCCGCGCTCACGTCGATGCGCCTTGACGCAATGATTGCCGTCGGCGTGTTGCACGGAAGAGTAAACGACGTCGAAGTCGCTTTTATCAACGGCAAAAAAATCGACAGGTTTTATTTTAAGTCCGCGGCAAAAATCGACGACGCCGAAATGATTTCGAAAATCACCGAATACGAAAGAAAATCGGTGATCCCCGACGTTGTCGACAATACGCCCGAAACGCGCGGGGCAATCCTTGTAAACGTCGGCACGGGCAGCGACCTCGACGTCGAAATCGAGGAGCTGAAACGACTCGCCGACACGATGGGACTTGACGTCAAAGGCGCGGTTGTCCAAAAACAAAATCCCGACAAGGGCTATTGCGCGGGGCTTGGTAAACTTGAAGAAATTAAACGACTCGTGCAGGTGAAAAATGCGGAATTCGTCATTTTCAACAATATGCTCACGGGAAGTCAACTGAACAATATCGAAGAATACGTCGGCGCGAAAGTCATCGACCGTCCGATGCTCATTCTTGAAATTTTCGCGCGGCACGCAACCTCGAACGAGGGCAAACTTCAAGTGCAACTCGCGATGATGAAATATACTTTGCCCAAACTTTTGGGACAAGGCAAAGAATTGTCGAGAATCGGTGGCGGGGGCTCCGGCGGCGCGGCGACGAAAGGAAGCGGCGAAACCAAGCTCGAAACCGACAGACGGCGCATCCGTCGCAGCATTTACGAACTGTCGGAACGCATCGAAATTCTGAAAAAAGAAAGGGATTTGCGCCGTGAACGCCGCAAAAAATCGGGCATAAAAACCGTTGCCATCGTCGGATATACAAACGCCGGAAAGTCCACGCTGATGAACCTTCTGACGAAAGCGGGAGTCAAGGCGGAAGACAAACTTTTCGCAACGCTCGATCCCGTAACGCGCAAGATTTTCGTCGATATCGGAAAGGAATATCTTCTGACCGACACCGTAGGTTTCATCGACAATCTCCCGCACGAGTTCGTCGACGCTTTCAGAAGCACGCTGGAAGAAGCAACGTACGCCGACCTTATTCTGCACGTTGCGGATTGCAGTTCAAAAGACCTTGAAAGACAGGAAAAAGTAGTGAAAGACGTCCTTACGTCGCTGGGCGTTACCGACACGCCGATTATAACGGTTTATAACAAAGCCGACGAAAACGCAGGCTTTTCCACAGACGAAAAAAACGCCGTCGTGATTTCGGCAAAAACCGGGGACGGCGTGAATAAACTGAAAGAAATGATCGTCGAAAAATTATTTTAATTTTCCAAGTTTCCTTAATTTGTTGACGTTCATCGGATAATCGGGCGACTTGATAAGCGCGTTCCAGAGCAGGAAGTCGTCGACCGTGGTGTCGTAAAAATTCGCAAGGCCCAAAAGTATGTCGGGCTCCACGTCCTTTAAGTCGTTTTCGTAGCGGCTGTAAGTGCTGCGGGAGACGTGCAAAGCGTCGGCAAGTTGTTGGCTGGTATAGCCTTTTCTTTTTCTGATTTGTTTAAGTAAACGACCGAATAACATCTTTAATCATACAAAAAGGCTCGGTAAACCGAGCCTTTTATCATTTTATCTTAGTAAGCGAGTTCTTTTTCCAGATATTCGACAAGTTTATCGACAGGCATTCTGATTTGCGCCATGCTGTCGCGTTCACGCACGGTTACGGTGTCGTCGTCAAGGGTGTCGAAGTCAACCGTCACGCAGAAAGGCGTGCCGATTTCGTCCTGACGGCGGTAACGTTTGCCGATGCTTGCGCTTTCGTCGTACGTGCAGGAAAAGTGCTTTTGAAGCATACGGTAAATTTCCGTCGCTTTGTCGCCAAGTTGTTTCTTTTGCAAAGGAAGCACCGCAACCTTATACGGCGCGAGAGCGTGATGCAAATGCAAAACAACACGGGTATCGCCGTCGACTTCTTCCTCGTCATAGGCGTTTGAAAGCACGGCAAGGAACATACGCTCGACGCCCAGCGACGGCTCCACAACGTAAGGAATATATCTTTCGTTCGTGACGGGATCGACATAGTCCATATTTTCGCCGCTGACGCGCTGATGGCAGTTAAGGTCGTAGTCGGTGCGGTCGGCAACGCCCCAAAGTTCTCCCCAGCCGAACGGGAATCTGAACTCGAAGTCGGTCGTGGCGCGGCTGTAAAAGCAAAGTTCTTCTTTATCGTGGTCGCGCAGGCGCAGGTTTTCTTCCTTGATTCCGAGGCCGTACAGCCAATTTTTGCAGTGTTCCTTCCAATAATCGAACCATTCAAGGTCGGTGCCGGGTTTGCAGAAGAATTCAAGTTCCATCTGTTCAAACTCGCGGACGCGGAAGATGAAGTTGCCGGGGGTAATTTCGTTTCTGAAAGACTTGCCGATTTGTCCGATACCGAAAGGCACTTTCGCTCTGGTGGTGCGCTGCACGTTTTTGAAGTTTACGAAGATACCTTGCGCGGTTTCGGGACGAAGGTACACGGTGCTTGTCGTGTCTTCCGTGACACCCTGGAAAGTCTTGAACATAAGGTTGAATTTTCTCACGCCGGTGAAGTCGGAGTTGCCGCAGATCGGGCACGGGATTTCGTTTTCCCTGATATATTCTTCCATCTGTTCGTTCGTCCAGCCGGCGATGTTAAGGGTGATACCTTTTTTGGCGTTCCAGTTTTCGATAAGGTCGTCGGCGCGATGACGGGATTTGCACGCTTTGCAGTCCATAAGAGGGTCGGAAAAACCGCCGATATGTCCGCTTGCTTCCCAGACTTTCGGATTCATAAGAATCGCGCAGTCAAGACCTACGTTATATTCGCTTTCGGTGATGAATTTTTTCCACCACGCTTTTTTGATATTGTTTTTAAGTTCGACGCCCAAAGGACCGTAGTCCCATGTGTTTGCAAGACCGCCGTAAATTTCGCTTCCCGGGAAGACGAAGCCGCGGTTTTTCGCAAGCGCGACGAGTTTATCCATTGTCAGATTTGCCATAAACGCATACCTCATAAAAAAGTTTATTTATATTCTATTTACATATTAATAAAAAGTCAAGCGAAACGCCGACGGGCAAGGGTTTTATGTAACAAAAAAAATGAAGTTTGCGTATTGTGAAGTATAGATAATCCTTGCGGTTATCGAGTATGAAAGGGAGGTTGTGCTATGAACGGAAACTTTTTCGGCGGCGGTTCGGGCTGTGACTGTATGTTATGGATTCTTATCCTTCTTTGCTGCTGCGGCGGATGCGGCGGCGGGTGCAACGACGGTTGCGGATGCGGCGGCGGAGCGTACGGCTTCTGGCCGTGGCTTGTGATTTTGTGTTGCTGCTGCGGATGCGGCGGTGGCGGCGGGTGCAAATAATACATAAAAGCACCATTTTTTCGGGACGGCGGGCGGCGCCGTCCTTTTTTTAATTTATAATCGCGACGGCGTAGGACAGCGACCACAGATACGAATACCATAAAAGCAGGACGGGAACGGCGGCTTTTGCAAGTTTCCCCGCGCGGGATCGCAGAATAAAAATACAAAAAATCCACATTAACGCTAAAGTGACAGTCATTGTGACAAGTCCCAAAAGAGGATTTCTTGCCGCGAAAAACAGCGCAAGGAACAATGCGGACGAAAACTTGACCGATGCATACAAGCCGAATGTCGGATTTACCGCGTCTTTGACGAGCGCGTCGGACACGACGAACGCTTCAAGTGCCGTCGCGGCCGAGAACAACGCCGTGAACGCCGTCGTGTCCAACCAAAACACCGGAAGACTTAGCCCAAAAAACCAGGATAGGTTTCTTTGCACGGTGAAACTTCCCGTCCATTCCACGATAAGCGCAAACGAAAGCGCGAAAAACGCGGCGTAAAGCCATTTTACTTTTTGCATATAAAAATTATATTTATAACGCGTACCATATATGTTTTAAAAAATAATAGTTGTAAAATGCGCGCGCTTTTGGTATAATAACGTAAAATCACGATAAGGATTAAAAAATGTTACTTGTTATCGACGTAGGAAATACGAATATGAAACTCGGCGTGTACGACGGCGACGTCCTGAAAAAAAGCTGGCGTCTTTCAACCGAGGCAAAGCGCACCGCGGACGAACTCGGAATGATTTTGTACGACTTGTTCAAAAACGTCGGTGTTGAATTTCAGGATATCGGCGGCATTATCATGTCGTCCGTCGCTCCCATGCTCAACTACACGGTGGAGCATATGTGCACGTACTATATGAAGAAAAAGCCCGTCTTCGTGGACGCCACGCTTAAAACGGGTTTGAAAATCAAATATAACAACCCCATCGAACTCGGCGCGGACAGGATCGTCGACGCGGTCGGGGCGCACTTTATATACGGCGGGCCGCTTATCGTTGTGGATTTCGGCAGCGCGACGACGTTCAATGCGGTGACGGCAGACGGCACGTTTTTGGGCGGCGCGATTTGCGCCGGCGTCAAAACCGCGTCGGAAAGCCTTGTGAACACCGCCGCGAAACTTCCCCGTTTCGAACTTGTTCCGCCGAAAGACGCGATTGCCCGTTCCACAATCGAGGGTATGCAGTCGGGCGCGGTTTACGGATATGCGGGGCAGGTTGACTACATTGTCAGAAAATTCCGCGAAAATCCGCTTATGAAAGACGCGAAAGTCATCGCGACGGGCGGTTTGTCGGAACTTGTCGTCAACGCGGACAAGTCGATTATCGACGTCGTTGACCGCTCGCTTTCTCTCAAAGGGCTTAAAATTTTGTACAATATGAATAAAGAAGGTAATAACGAATGAAAAAAGTCGGCATCGCGCTGCTCGGGCTGGGTACGGTCGGGGGCGGCACTTATAAGATTCTGGAAAAAAACCACGAAGCGTTCAAAAAGTACGAAGGGCTCGATATCGAAGTCCTGCACGTGCTTGAACGCAACATGAAAAGGGTTGAAGAGTTGGGTGTAAATCCCGACATCGTTTCAACCGACATCGACAACGTCGTAAATAACAAAGATATCTCGATAGTGTGCGAGTTTTTCGGCGGTATCGAACCTGCAAGGACGTTCCTTATCAAGGCTCTGGAAGCGGGCAAAAGCATCGTCACCGCAAATAAGGAATTGTTTTCAAAACACTGGCACGAACTCGAAGCGGCGGCAAAACGCGGCAAGGCGGGGCTGTATTTCGAGGCGAGTTGCGTCGGCGGCGTGCCCATAATCCGCACGATTACCGAAGGCATGCAGGCAAATACGATTTTGTCGATTAAGGGCATAATAAACGGCACGACGAACTATATTTTGTCGGCGATGAGCGAAAACGGCACGTCGTACGAAGACGCGCTGAAATCCGCGCAGGAACTCGGATATGCCGAATTCGATCCGACAGCCGACGTTGAAGGCTTTGACGCGTCGTACAAACTGTCGATTCTGTCCACACTGTCCTATCACAAAAAAGTGCCCGTACAAAGGGTGTATCGCGAGGGCATCACGAAGATTTCCGTGGACGACATAAACACCGGGAAGAAACTCGGCTACACACTGAAACTCCTTGCAATCAGCAAAAACAACAACGGAAAAATCGAGGCGCGCGTGCATCCCGCGTTCATTAAAAGCAGCCATCCGCTTGCGGCGGTGTCGGGCAGTTTCAACGCTGTGTATCTTGTCGGCGACAGCGTCGGCGATATTATGCTTTACGGCAGGGGCGCGGGCGATCTGCCCACCGGCAGCGCAATCGTCAGCGATATTATTTATGCGGCGCATCAGCGCAAACCACGCTATTTACCGTTCAAAAACGACGGTTCAAGTCGCGATTCGGACTTTATCACCGATTTTAAGAGCAAGTATTACGTCCGTATATGCGCCACCGACCGCGAAGGAATTCTGGGCAGAATTTCAACCGTTTTCGGCAAAAACAAAATCGGTATCGAAAAGGTTTTTCAGAACGAAGAAAACGTCAATTCAAAGACGGACATTATCTTCGTCACGCACCTGAGCCACGAGAAAATCATTGAAAAAGCGTTGAAAGAAATCACCGCTCTTGACGGCGTGAAAAACGTCGCCGCGCTTATCCGCGTTGAAGAATAATGAAAGAAATCACACTGTCCGCAATCGGCGACACAATCAAAAATTTTGAGGAAAAAATCGCTCAAGCACAAACGCTTTGGGAAAAGGTGCAGATCTTTTTCGACACCTATAAAGTGTGGATTCTGGTCGGGCTTGTCGTGCTTGTGGGCATAATCTTTTTTGTCAACATAATGGAAGCGAAAAAGCGCAAAGACGACCGCGACAACAAAAAATAACCGCGCAAAACCGCACAAAACCGCACAAAAAACGCACAAAAACCGTATTAAAAAACTCCGCAATCGCGGAGTTTTTTGTTTGAGATATACCGGAATGGATAATTTATTTTTTGTCGTTTTCGCGGATTTCCACACGGCGGATTTTGCCCGACGTCGTTTTCGGAAGTTCTTTCACAAACTCCACGATGCGCGGGTATTTATACGGCGCGGTTACCTTTTTCACGTGGTTTTGCAGTTCCTTGACAAGCGCGTCCGACGGCTGATAGTTTTTGGTCAGGACGATTGTCGCTTTCACGATTTGTCCGCGCAGGTCGTCGGGGACGGCGGTGATTGCACATTCCAACACCGCGGGGTGTTCCATAAGCGCGCTTTCGACTTCGAAAGGTCCGATGCGGTAGCCCGACGATTTGATGATATCGTCCTTTCTTCCGACGTACCAGAACCAGCCGTCTTTGTCCTGATAGGCAAGGTCGCCGGTGTGGAAGTAAACGTCGTTTTTAAGGGCGGCGGTGCGCGCCTCGTCCTTGAAGTAGCCCGCGACGAGTCCGCATTGATTTTCCGATTTCAGTATGGCGATTTCGCCTTCTTCGCCGGGTTTAACCTCGTTTTCGTCGTCGTCGATAAGGCGCACGTCGTACAGGGGGCTGGGCTTTCCGAGACTGCCCGTGACGGGGGACAAATATTTGAACGTGCCCAGCATTACCGTACCTTCGGTCTGACCGAAACCTTCGTAAATTTTGAGACCGGTCGCTTTTTCAAACTGTTTGAACACTTCGGGATTCAAACTTTCACCGGCGGTGGAGCAATGTTTTATCGAGGATAAATCGAAACTCGACAAGTCTTCTTTCACCAAAAATCTGTAAATCGTGGGCGGGGCGCAAAAAGTCGTTATCCCGTATTTTTTCACAAGCGGCAAGACGTCCGTGGGGGTAAATCTGCCGTGGTAGTCATAGGCGAAAACCGCCGTGCCCGATATCCACTGACCGTAGATTTTACCCCAGCTGCATTTTGCCCAGCCCGTTTCCGCCATAGTGAAGTGCAAGCCGTCGTCGACGACGTCCTGCCAGTATTTTGCGGTGAAGACGTGTCCCAAAGGATACAAAAAGTCGTGCATGACCATTTTTGGCATACCCGTCGTGCCCGAAGTGAAATATACGAGCATCAGATCGCGGGGGTTCGGGCGCGCGTCGAAGGAAAATTCCGCAGGAGCGTTTTCAAGTTTTTCGTCAAGGTTGTCGAAGTGCGCGCCGTTTACCGACAATACGCCTTTCAGGTTTTTGCAATCGGGAAGGGCAAGCGAGATATGTTCCGCAACGTCTTCTTCTTCCGTCGCAAACAGCAGCTTCACGCCCGCTTCGTTCACGCGGTACGCGACGTCTTTCGGGGTGAGCATATGAGTTGCGGGGATAAGTACGACGCCCATTTTGCAGCACGCCACGACAAGTACCCAGTATTCCCAACGACGGTTGAGCATACTCATTACGAAGTCGCCTTTTTTCACGCCGTACGACGAAATGACGTTGCACATTTTCAGTGACAATTCCTTCATTTCGCCAAAGGTGATGACTTTTTCTTCGCCTTTCTGATTGCACCATACAAGGGCGCGTTTTTCGGGACAAAGCCTTGCGTATTCGTCCACGACGTCAAATCCGAAGTTGAAATCGGACGGAACGCAAAGTTTCGCGTTTCTTCTGAAATCGTCGTAGTCCGAAAAATCCGTTCTATTCAAAAACTTGCTTAAAAGATTCATATTCACTCGAAAATTTATAATTTAGTCAATGATAGCACACTTTATTATAAAATAAAAGCAAATTGAAATACTAATTTTCAATCGACTTTTTGAAAGACTTTTGTTAGGGCTTGCAATTTGACCTTGCAGGTGGTATAATATGGTAACTAAAATGAGGTAGTATATGCTTGACAGGCAATTAAACGCCGTGCTGACTGTCCTTAACGACTTTTCGGACGGTGCCTATAAAATCATCGACGCGGACGAAATCATCGCGAAATTGTCCGATTCCGACCGTTGCACAAAGGTGGAACTTTCGGGGATAATCCGCACGTTGTCCGACAACGATTATATCAAAGTCAAATATTCGACGGTGGACGAGTATTGCCTTGCCACGCTTGCAAAAGCGCGCGCCATCGAAAAGGCGGAACCGCACGACTCGCACCCCACCGCGTCCGTCGACGTTCCCGTCGCAGGCGAAAAAGGCAAGTCGAAAGAAATCAAGCTTGACAGCATCTCTTTAAGGAAAATGATAAGAAAAGCGGCGTTCTGGGGCGCGCTTCTCGGCGGGCTTATCGCAAGCGCGATTGCTCTTCTTATCGGGGTTTTCCTGAAAATGAAATAAGAGGCGGACTATGGCAGTTGAAAAACACGCACTGAATAAAAAAGAAAGGGCGCTTATGCACGTCCTTCTTAACCTCGCCGAAAAAAACGACGAGGGCGTTTGTCTGGTGAAGCCGCTTGAAATTTTTGAGGCGTTGCCGTACGATTACGCCTACACCCCCGAAGAACTCGAACCTATGCTCAAAGGGCTTGCGCTTGACGATTATCTGGAATACATTTCCGCCGATAACCACGGCGAACTGACGTATTGCATCACGATGCATCAGAAAGGGCTTTCGTTCGCGCGCGTCGAAAGGGCGTGGCGCAAAAGCGTTTACAACAAACTGCTGATTACGGTATGCACGGCAATCGTTTCCGGCACGATCGCAATCATCATAAGATATATCATAGCCCCGCTTATCATGGGCAAGTTTCGTTGATGGAAAATCATCTTTTTCAGTTAAAATCGAAATTCAGACCGAACGGTGATCAGGAACAGGCAATCGAAAAACTTGTCGAGGGACTGAACGACGGGTTTCGTACGCAGGTGCTTCTGGGCGTTACGGGAAGCGGCAAAACCTTTACGATGGCAAACGTCATCGAAAGGGTGCAACGTCCCGCGCTCGTTATCGCGCACAACAAAACGCTTGCGGCGCAGCTTTGCAACGAGTTTCGTGAGTTTTTCCCCGATAACCGCGTGGAGTTTTTCGTATCGTATTACGACTACTATCAGCCCGAAGCGTATATCCCGAGAAGCGACACTTACATCGAAAAGGAACTGGAAGTCAACGACGAAATCGACAAACTCAGAAACAGCGCGACAAGCAGTCTTTGCGAAAGAAACGACGTCATCGTCGTCAGTTCGGTATCGTGTATATACGGGCTGGGCGCACCCGAAGAATACTTTAACCTGTCCATCTCTTTGCGCCCCGAAATGACGCTTGACCGTGACGATTTGGCGCGTAAACTCGTGAATATACAATATAAGCGCGCCGACATCGACTTTCAGCGCAGCACATTCAGAATGCGCGGCGACGTTGTGGATATATTCCCGTCGTCAAATTCGGAAGTCGCGATACGGGTTGAATTTTTCGGCGACGAAATCGAAAAACTTTATGAAATCGACGCCCTTACGGGAAAGCCGTTGTCGCGGCTCGAACACGCAGTCATTTTCCCCGCAACCCATTACGTCGTCGGCGAAAGCCGTATGGAAAACGCCCTGACGCTCATCACGAAAGACAGGGAAGAAAGGGTGAAATATTTCACCGACCGCAATAAACTTATCGAGGCGCAACGAATCGGCGAGCGCGTCGCGTACGATGTCGAAATGATGCGCGAAATGGGCTATTGCAGCGGCATCGAAAATTACAGCAGATACTTTGACGGAAGGAAACCCGGCGAACCGCCGTACACTTTGTTGGACTTCTTCCCGAAAAATTTCGTCTGTTTCATCGACGAAAGCCATATGACGATCCCGCAAATCCGCGGTATGTACAACGGCGACAGAAGCAGGAAGGAAAACCTTGTGGAATACGGTTTCCGTCTGCCCGCCGCTTTCGACAACCGTCCGCTCCGCTTCGACGAGTTTGAAAAAAGGATTTATCAGCTTGTGTGCGTGTCGGCGACTCCCGCCCCGTTTGAGTTGCAGGAAGCCGACCAGGTGGCGGAACAACTCATACGTCCTACGGGCATTATCGACCCCGAAATTTTCATACGCCCCGTCAAAGGACAAATCGACGACCTTATTTCCGAAATCAATCTGACCGTCGAAAAGGGTGGCAGAACGCTTGTTACGACGCTCACCAAAAAAATGGCGGAAAACCTTACTTCGTTTTTGAAAGAAAAGGGGATCAAAGTCAAGTATATGCACAGTGACATCGACACGCTGGAACGAATCGAAATCATCAATTCTTTGAGAAAAGGTGACGTCGACGTGGTTGTCGGAATCAACCTTTTAAGAGAAGGGCTCGATCTTCCCGAAGTAATGCTCGTCGCGATTCTCGACGCCGATAAGGAAGGGTTTTTAAGAAGCGAAACTGCGCTTATCCAGACCGTCGGCCGCGCCGCAAGAAACGTCGACGCAAGGGTTATTATGTACGCCGATACGATAACGGGCAGCATGCAGCGCGCAATCGACGAAACAAACCGCAGAAGAAAGATACAATCCGACTACAACGCGGCGCACGGCATCGTGCCGCACACCGTCGAAAAGGAAATCGTAAATACAATCGAAATCACCAAAAAGCTGGATAAAGACGCAAAACGCGACCGTAAAGATATCGCTTCGGAACTTGAACGTCTGAAAGGACTTATGCAAGTCGCGGCGGAAGGGCTGGATTTCGAGGCGGCAATCAAACTTCGCGACAGAATATCCGAACTTAAAAAAGAACTTGGAAGATAACATAAATGACGGACAAAATTTTTGTAAAAGGAGCAAAAGAGAATAATCTTAAAAACATCGACGTCGAAATCCCGCGCGACAAACTTGTCGTGTTCACGGGGCTTTCCGGCAGCGGTAAGTCGTCGCTTGCTTTCGACACGATTTTCGCCGAAGGGCAAAGACGGTATATCGAAAGTCTGTCAAGCTACGCCCGTATGTTTTTGGGACAAATGGAAAAACCCGACGTCGAATATATCGAAGGGCTTTCCCCCGCCGTTTCCATCGACCAGAAAACGACGTCCAAAAACCCGCGCTCGACGGTGGGCACCGTTACCGAAATTTACGATTATTTAAGGCTTTTGTACGCCCGCGTCGGCACTCCGCATTGTCCGAAGTGTGGCAGGGAAATCGAACATCAGACGGTTGACCAGATTACCGACAAAATCATCGAAAGCACCGTGCAGTCGGGCGACAATAAAGTCATAATTATGGCACCCGTCGTCAGAGGCAGAAAGGGCGAATACAGAAAGGAACTTGAAGACTTCAAAAAGTCGGGCTACGTCCGCGTGCGTGTGGACGGCATCGACTATACCCTTGACGAAGAAATCGTCCTTGACAAAAACGTAAAACACGATATATCGGTGACAATCGACCGTATCGCCGTAAAAGAAGGCTCGGAAAGACGTCTGACGGACAGCGTCGAAGCCGCGCTCAAACTCGCAAACGGACTTGTCGTCGTCGAAAATGCAAAACAGACGACGATTTACAGCACGAAATACAGTTGTCCCGATTGCGACGTCAGCATCGAAGAACTGGAACCCAGACTATTTTCTTTTAATAATCCGTACGGGGCTTGTCCCGAATGCGGCGGGCTGGGCTTCCGCAACGAAATCGACCTGAAAAAGATTATCGTCGACGAAAATCTGGGCGTCGGAAACGGCGGACTTGCCGCGCCGTCGGGGTGGAATCTCGGCAGTGGCGACATCGTGCGCTCGCAAATGAAAGCGTTGTCGAAGTTGCTTGAATTTTCGCTCACGACTCCGATTAAAGACTTGCCGAAGTGGAAACTTGACGCGATTTTATACGGCGTTGACGAAAGAATCCCGATGGATTATAACTCACGCAGTTTCCGTGGGCAATTCATGACGAAATACGAAGGTATTGTCAACAACCTTATGCGCCGCTATCGCGAAACGACAAGCGACGGCGTTAAGTACGAAATCGAAAGATATATGGTGTCCGTGCCGTGCAAAACGTGCGGCGGAAAACGCCTGAAAAAGGAAGCGCTCGCGGTTACCGTTGGCGGGCTAAACATTGCGGAACTTTCGGATATGTCGGTGAAAAAAATCGACGAATTTTTCGGCGCGCTCGTTCTTGACAAACAAAAAACGCTCATTGCCGAAAGGATAATCAAAGAAATCCGCGCAAGGCTGAAATTTTTGGTAAACGTCGGGCTCGATTATCTTACGCTTTCCCGCTCCGCCTCGACGCTTTCGGGCGGCGAATCGCAAAGGATAAGGCTTGCCACACAAATCGGCAGCGGACTTACGGGAGTGTTGTATATCCTTGACGAGCCGTCGATCGGGCTTCACCAAAAGGATAACGAAAGATTATTAAGCAGTCTGAAAGGATTGCGCGACCTCGGAAACACGCTTATCGTTGTCGAACACGACGAGGACACGATGCGCGCGGCGGACTATATCGTGGATATCGGTCCCGGCGCGGGCATACACGGCGGAAAACTCGTTGCGGCGGGCAGCGTCGACGACATCATCGCCTGCAAGGAGTCGATAACGGGCAAGTATTTGTCGGGCGAACTCAAAATCGACGTGCCCGAAGAAAGAAAACGCCCCGACGGCAGATATTTGTCGGTTCGCGGCGCAAGGCAAAACAATCTGAAAAACATCGACGTCGATATTCCCGTCGGACTTTTAACCGCGGTTACGGGCGTTTCGGGCAGCGGAAAAAGCAGCCTTGTCAACGAAATTATTTATCCCGCGGTTTATAACAAACTGAACAAAAGCAACCTCACGGAAGGGAAGTACGACGAGATTGTAGGCATCGATAACTTTGATAAAATCATCAATATCGATCAGTCGCCGATCGGTCGCACTCCGCGCAGCAATCCCGCGACGTACACGGGCGTTTTCACCCCGATAAGGGAACTGTTTGCCTCGACTCCCGATGCAAAGGCAAGGGGATATACGGCGGGCAGATTTTCGTTCAACATTTCGGGCGGCAGGTGCGAGAATTGCGGCGGCGACGGCATAATACAAATTGAAATGCATTTCCTGCCCGACATTTACGTTCCCTGCGACGTGTGCCACGGGAAGCGGTATAACAGAGAAACGCTGGAAGTGAAATATAAGGGCAAAAACATCAACGACGTCCTTGAAATGACCGTCGAGGAAGCGTGCGAATATTTCAAAAACATTCCGAAGATTTACAACAAAATCAAGACGCTTTACGACGTGGGGCTCGGGTACATCAAACTCGGTCAATCCGCAACCACGCTTTCGGGCGGCGAGGCACAGCGCGTGAAACTCGCAACCGAACTCAGCAAACGCAGCACCGGCAAGACGCTGTATATTCTGGACGAGCCCACGACGGGACTGCATACCCACGACGTTGCAAAACTTATCGCAATCTTGCAAAGGCTTGTGTCGTCGGGCAACACCGTCGTCGTTATCGAGCATAATCTTGACGTCGTGAAAGTTGCGGACAACATCGTTGACCTTGGTCCCGACGGCGGCGACAGAGGCGGTACGATCGTTGACGTCGGCACGCCCGAACATATCGCGGAAAACGAAAAGTCGTATACCGGACAATTCCTTAAAAGAATTTTGAAGTAATGCAAAAATTGCAAAAAACAATGTTAAAAAGCGGTTTTACATTTGTAAAGCCGCTTTTTTGTCGAAATAATTAAATTATATCAATGGCGTTGAAGTCCAGCATATCCCGTATGTTTTGTATGAGTTGATACAGGCTTTCGATTTTGCTGAAAGCGTTGTCGGTGTCTTCGCACCTTAAACTTCCCGTGAGTTCCCCAAGTATTACGTTGATCTGTCGTGCGTCCTGACAGTAGGAAATCGCCTCCACGATTTTTCGTTTTCTTGCCCAGAAGTTTTGCAGGTCTTCGGCGTAAGAAAGTGCGGAATCAACGTCGTCGTTTTGAAGCGCGGCTTCGATTTTTTCTATGCGCTCGTTGAAGTCGTCAAAGGTTTTATGCACGAAAAAGTGCTCGGTAATCCCCGCGCCCAGGATTATAAGAAATATTATAAAAAGGATAACTGCTTTTTTCATTTTTCGATTATCGTGTTCACGACGCGCCCGTCGTAACTTTGTATAAACGCCGCGTCTTTGTCAATGGAAAACAAGAACACGTCGCGGATTGTCATATTCTCTTTTTCAAGCGTTTTTACGACGACGTCCTTTTCAAGGGGAGGGGTAATGCTTTTGAACGTATCCCCCATAAACCTGCCTTCGACGACGACGTTGTAAGGAAGGTTGTTGCTGCCGCCTTCGATATTAAGGTCGGCGTTCGTTACCGGCGCGTTTGCAAACTTTTGCAGCACGGACACTTTCCCGTTTGTTTCCAGCACGGCGTAGTTTATCTCGCCGATTTTGAAATATCCTTGTTCGCGCAGGCTTTCCAGAAGATCGTTTGCGGTCATTCCGCATTTTTTAAGCACGTCGCAGTCGATTTTGCCGTCGCCGATGAGAATAACGGGCTTGCCGTTGATGAGTTTTCGGAAGCGGTGACTTTTGATTGCGAAAAACGTCAAAAGATTATGCAGTATCACAAGCGTGAATATCGGGATTATGCCGTAAATTATCGGAATGGTGTTGTCCGACATCGGAATGCACGCAAGGTCTGCCGCGACGAGAGTTATCGCAAACTCGAAGGGCTGAAACTCGGACAACTGCCGCTTTCCCATAAGCCGCATCGCCGCCAGCAGGAAAAAGTACAATATTATTGCGCGAATTAAAACGTTGAGCATATCGCTATTATTTTTAAGTTTTCGCGATTTATGCGCCGCCGCTTGATTTTTCGGCGCGGATAGTTTATTATTAGCGTTGCAGAGTAGATAAGTCGCGTTAAGTGTTGCGGGATGGAATGTCGCCCGCAAACGAAAGGGAAACCTGCGGTGGCTTGTCGCGTTCGCTGCGAAGTACCGCGTTTTCGCGCGGCTTTTAACGCGAACCTCTTAAAGGAGGTTTTTTTATGCTCAAAAACAAAATCGTTGCACAAGAACCCGACGTTTCCGTCGGGGAGTCTTCCGAAAAAAAACGTTATTTTACAGCGCAAAAGATTGCGTACCTTGCGGTATTCGTGGCGTTGAACGTCGTTGTCGGCATATTCTCGCCGCGCTTAGGCACGCTCAAAATCACGCTGACTTATACGGTATGTTTTCTTGCGGGGTACTTTTTCGGGCCGATTGCCGGCGGACTTGTCGGCGGACTCGGCGACGTGATCGGCTGTTTCGTCGGCGGCGGGTATGCGCCAAACCCGGTGATTCTTTGCGCGTCGGTGCTTATCGGCGTTATCCCGGGGCTCACGTCGTATATTAAAATCAAAAAACTCGGCGGCGCGATGCCGTACGTAAATATCGCAATATCGTATATTTTGGTTTACGTCGTCTGCACGCTTTTCATAAACACGTACGCATTGTATCTTATGGGGCTCAGCAAAGGGCAGACGTTTTTTGCCTATATGGGGGTGCGCGCGGTTACGCAAACGCCCGTTACTGCGATAAACGTCGGGCTTACTTTTTTGATTTATCCCGTTTTTTCAAAGATTTTTTCCGCGTCGTTTTGTAAAAGCGAGTAACGTCGAAGATTCTGAAAGCGACGCACGCCGCAAGGTACAAAAGCATGGGTATTCCGCCCGAAATCGCAATCGCGAAAAACGGCGGAATTTTGAAAAACAGCAGATTTTTCAGAAGACAGGTCAGCGCGACAAGCGGAAACGACAACAATATTGCAAGCGCGGTCTTTTTGGGATTGTCCAGAATCCGCGCTTTTTTATTGAGCGCGTTAAGGTTCAGAAAAGACGAGATGACGCTTCCCGCCGCGCCCCCGATCGCGACAGCGTAAATCCCGACGTACTTCGGCAGCGCGAGCGTCAGAATCATAAGTATCGCCGCGCCGACGGCGTAATTGAAAAAGGATTTCTTTTCAAGCCCCATCGAGTTTAATATCGACGTCGAAATCTGGTTGAGCCCCAGCGGGTACAGCATAAGCGCGACGTTTGAAAGATACACGCCCGAAAACTCGTCTTTGAACACGAAAGACGTGATCTCTTTTCCGAGCGGGATATACAAAATCGTGAAAAGGGCTGCGATTATTATCGCAAAATTTATGCTGCCGTCAATGCGCGCGGACATCGCGGATTTGTCGTCGTGTTTAATCGTCGCGATTTCGGGAATCAGCACGACGGACAGCGCGCCCGTGAGAGTGGTCGGCGCCATAAGAAGGGGCATCGCCATTCCTGTAACGCGTCCGAAAGTTGCCGACGCGTCGCTTTTTTCCATGCCGTATTTTATGAGCAGGACGGGAATCACGATTGCCGTAAACGCGCCGATGACTCCGCCGAAAACGCGCATCGCCGTTATCGGAAGCGAGGGCTTTAACACCGCCGGAACGTCTTTAATACGGCCAAATTTACCTTTTTTTATCAAAAACAGTATGAAAAGTACGACGGCGCACGCAATATCCGACACCAAAAAACCTACCGCAAGCCCTTTAAGCGGCGTTACGGCGGCGATAAGTCCCAGCGAAAATATCAGCGTGAAAGTAATGCGAAGGACTTCTTCCAGCATCTCGGTGAAACTGAACGCAAGAAAAGACCTTTTTCCCCAGAACCAACTGCGGATAACGTTGTAAATACTCGTGCTCAGAAGTGCGGGCAGCATAATTACGATAAGCGGCAAAACCCGCTCGTCCGCAAAAACCGACGGCAAAAGGAAAGCGACGGGATATATTACCGAAAGTATCGGGAGTACCGATGACAGCGATAAAACAAGCGCGGTCGAAATAAGCGACGGTACGTTTTCGCCGCCCGTTTTTTCGTCCTCGGCAATCTTTCGGCTTATCACCGTCGGAAGTCCGCTGAGCGCAACCGCCGACGCGAAAAAATAAAAACTCAACGCCATCTGATATACGCCGACAACGCTCGCGCCGAACTGCCGCGACACGAAAACTTTGAACAAAAACGCAAAAAGTCTTGTCGCGACCGAAAACGCCGTTACGACTGCGACCGATTTGAAAATACTTTTCTTATTCGTCATAATCCGAAAGAATCACGTTCTGACCGGGGAAGAATTTGTCGGTGCCGTTCAGACGGATCACTTCTTCTTTTCTTGTTCCCGTCCTTTTTGCGACGGTTTCCGCCGTGTCGAAAGGTCTTGCGACGCAGGTTTTTCCGTGGAATTCCGCCGCGATAAGACGTTCCCCCTCAAAGAAAAGCGGATTATCGTTCAATAAAAAAAGCGACCTTTCGGTCGTTTTGTATTTTCTTGCCAAAGATGAGGCGTTCTCGCCAAAGCCAACCCGAATTACCGTATATTTCATACGGTATTTATATTCGGTACGAACTTTGATTATTCTTTAATCGCGATTATTCGTAAGTGAAGGTCGAAAGCTTGTTTCGTATCCAGAAAGTGGCTTCCGTCGTCGTGAACTTCATCGGGCAGAAGTCGTACTCGTTAAGCGCGATCGCGTTGGTTTTTTTGCACCATTCGTGCCAGAGTTGCTTCCTTAAAGTGTTGTCGGTGACAAACTCAACCCTGCCCAAAAGCGTGATGCTGTCCGAGCCGCTGTAATAGCAAATGCTTGCGTTCTGATTTTGTCGGATATTCTGGACTTTCTGGCTGTTAATCGGCGCGCCGAAATAAATGACGTTGTGTCCTTCCGAGCGAAGTTTCGTGATAATGCTGGAACGTGGACCGCCCCCTGCGCCGACCGAGGACAAAAAAACCTCGTTGGTGTTCATAAGAATCCTTGCCGCAATAATTTCTTCCGGTTTCAACATAATATAAATCCCCAATAATCATTATTCTTAGAAGTATTGTATCACACGATAATGTGATAAATCAAGAAGAATTTTGCGTGGCACCTGAAAATGTCCTGGCGCAACCGTTGCGCGCGCCGTGTATTTGTGGTAAAATTAAGAAAAAAAATAAGGATTTGAACATGTATTATATAGGTATCGACGTGGGCGGTATGAGCATTAAAGGCGGCATCGTCGACGAAAACGGCAACATAATCGTGAAAGACAGCGTTGTTACAAAACCGACGCAACCGTCCGACGACAATACAAAAGATATCGCGGGGCTTGTCGCAAAACTTTTGGAAGACGCCGGCATTTCGACGGACGAGATCGCGGGAATAGGTATGGGAGTCCCCGGCACGGTCGATCCCGACACCGCAAAGATTTTTTATACCTGCAATATTTTCTTCCGCGATTACGATTTCCGTGCTGAATTCAAAAAATATTTCGATTTTCCCGTGTATATCGGCAACGACGCGGACTGCGCTGTCATCGGCGAATCGGTGTTCGGCGATATGAAAGGCGTGCAAAATGCTGTCATGGTGACACTCGGCACAGGCGTAGGGACAGGCACGCTTGTCAAAGGTAATTTGATTTCCGGCTTCAAAGGCGCAGGCGGCGAAGGCGGACACACCGTCATTCGTATGGGCGGCGAAAAATGCGGTTGCGGCAGGCGCGGTTGCTGGGAAGCGTATGCGTCAGCAACTGCTCTTATCCGCGATACCAAACGCGCGATGGAAAAACACCCCGAAAGTCTGATGAACGAAATCGCCAAAAAAGAAGGGAAAGTCACGGGGCGTACGGCATTCGACGCGATGAACGCGGGCGACAAAACCGCAAAAGCCATTGTTTCAAGATATATCAGATACGTCGGAGAAGGACTTGTGAATATCGGCAACTATATCCGTCCCGAAATAATCTTTATGGGCGGCGGAATTAGCAATCAGGGCGACTGGTTCATAAAGCGCCTGCAAGCGTACGTCACCCGTTACAGTTACGGCGGCAAAAGAAACCCGTATATTAAGGTTGTTAAGGCGACGCTTAAAAATGAGGCGGGGATATTGGGTGCTGCCGCCCTCGTTGCAAAATCGTCATAATTTTGCGACCTTTTGAGTTTTTGGCAAAACCTTACTCGGTTACGTACGCCAAAGTACGCGCCCTCGTAAGAACTTGCCAAGAAACGTCAAAATCTCATCAAAATTATGACGATTTTGGGAAAGTTTTTTAATCAAAATTCTGACGATTTTAATTTTGGGGACCCCGCGGGATACTGGGTACCCGTGGGGACAAAGAACAAACAAGCAAAAGACAAACAAGCGAATATAAAGAGTTTGTTTGGTCAAAAGCGAAGTTTGTGACGAAATTAGCGCCTTTTCGGCGTTTTGACGGAACCTTGCTCAGTTACGTACGACAAGTACGCGCCTTCGCACGAACCCGTCAAGAACCCCAAAAATCCATCTAATTTTTGCCGTTTTTGGGATAGATTTTTAATCAAAATTCTGCCGATTTTGGAAACTATGTTTAGCACCCGAACGGGGTGCTTTTTTATTAGGGTGATTTTAATTCCGTGCAACGCACTTAATGTCATTGCGAGGCATTGCCAAATTGGGGACCACGCAAGATACTTTCGTACTTGCGTGGAGAAAAAGGCGCAAACAAGCAAAAGAGTGAGCGTTATCGCCTGCGATAATGCGATTTCAAAAGTGCAGTTATCGGGGACCCCGCGGGATACTGTGTACTCGCGGGGAAAAGGAGCACACAAGCAAAAGAGTGAGCATTATCGCCTGCGATAATGCGATTTCAAAAGTGCAGTGTGCGCCGTTAGCACGCTTTGCGTGCTTTTTTTGTTGTATTTTTCTTTAACTTTTTTTCATATAGGTATTGACAAATCGTAAATAAGTGTTACAATAATTAGCAATCAAAGGTTGCGAGTGCTAACTGTTTGTAACACCGACTGCCAACGCTCGCGTATGTATTATCGCAAAAAGGAGGATAAATAATATATGGATACTAATAAATATACCGCAAAAGCCGTTGAGGCCGTGCAGGGCGCGCAAAACATCGCTCTTGAACACGACAATCAGGAAATCAAGCCCGAGCATATTTTATACGCTTTGCTTAACGACGAAAACGGACTCATTTATAAAATTTTAACAGGACTGCAAGTAAGCGCCGACAGTCTTAAAGGCGCGGTCGAAAACGTGATTAAATCTTTCCCGAGGGTTTCGGGCGAAGGCGCGAGCATGTATCTCGGTAACGAAGCGGCGAAAGTCGTTGCCGCTGCCGAAAAGTACGCCAAAAAAGACGGCGACGCGTACGTCGGAGTCGAGCATCTTTTTGAAGGTATTCTCGACAACCAGACGGCGAATCTAAAAAAACTGTTTTCGGCGTACGGCGTGGACAAGGCGGCGTTTCTGGACGCTTTGAAAAAAATCAAAACCGCGCCCAACACCACGGACAATCCGGAAGACACTTACGAAGCGCTCAATAAATACGGATACGACCTTGTCGAAAGGGCAAGAAACGGAAAGCTCGACCCCGTAATCGGCCGTGACGAGGAAATAAGAAACGTCATAAGGATTCTTTCCAGAAAGACGAAAAACAACCCCGTGCTTATCGGTGATCCTGGCGTCGGCAAGACCGCAATCGTTGAAGGGCTTGCACAGCGTATCGTACGCGGCGACGTCCCCGAAGGATTGAAAGACAAAAAGGTTTTCGCACTTGATATGGGTGCGTTGATTGCGGGCGCGAAGTACCGCGGCGAATTTGAAGAAAGGCTGAAAGCCGTCCTTAACGAAATCAAAAAACAGGAAGGCAGAACGCTTTTGTTCATCGACGAATTGCACACGATCGTCGGCGCAGGCAAGACCGAAGGCAGCATGGACGCAGGCAATCTCCTGAAACCTATGCTTGCCCGTGGCGAGTTGCACTGCATAGGCGCGACGACTTTGGACGAATACCGCAAGTATATCGAAAAAGATCCCGCGCTTGAACGTCGTTTCCAACCGGTGACCGTCGATCAGCCCGACGTCGAAGACACGATTGCGATTTTAAGAGGACTGAAAGAAAGATACGAAATCTATCACGGCGTGAGAATTCACGACCAGGCTCTCGTTGCGGCGGCGACCTTGTCCGACCGTTACATCACCGACAGATTCCTGCCCGATAAGGCAATCGACCTTGTCGACGAAGCGTGCGCCATGATTCGTACCGAAATCGACAGCATGCCTGCCGAAATGGACGACATTTCGCACAAGATAATGCAACTTGAAATCGAAGAATCCGCATTAAAAAAAGAAAGCGACAAACTGTCGATGGAGCGCAAGGCGAGCATCGAAAAGGAACTTGCGGAACTTAATGCGAAGTTCAACGAGATGAAAGCCCAGCTTGAAAACGAAAAGAAAAAGATAGTCGGCGTTCAGGAAACCAAAGCCGAAATCGATAAAGTGAACCTTGAAATCGAAGAAGCGAAAAGGTCTTACGACTTCACGCGCGCGGCGGAACTGCAATACGGCAAACTTCCCGAACTTCAAAAACGTCTGGAAGAAGCCGAAAGCAAGGCGGGCAAACACGAGAATTCAAGCCTGCTCCGCGACGAAGTTACGGCGGACGAAATCGCAAAAATCGTCGCAAAATGGACGGGTATCCCCGTGACGAAACTTATGGAAAGCGAGAAAACCAAACTCTTGAATCTCGGCAACGAGTTGCATAGGAGAGTTATCGGTCAGGACGAGGCGGTCACGAAAGTCGCCGACGCAATCCTGCGTTCGCGTGCGGGCATATCCGATGAAAACCGTCCTATCGGCAGTTTCATGTTCTTAGGTCCGACGGGCGTCGGTAAAACCGAGCTTGCGAAAACCCTTGCGAATTACCTTTTCGACGACGAGAGAAATATCGTGAGAATCGATATGACCGAGTATATGGAAAAGTTCAGCGTGTCGCGTCTTATCGGCGCGCCTCCGGGATACGTGGGCTACGACGAAGGCGGTCAGCTTACCGAAGCGGTAAGGCGCAAACCTTATTCCGTCGTGCTGTTCGACGAAATCGAAAAGGCGCACCCCGACGTATTCAACGTACTTTTGCAGGTGCTTGACGACGGCAGAATTACCGACAGTCAGGGCAGAACGGTCAACTTCAAAAACACGATTATCATTATGACCAGTAACCTGGGCAGTCAGTATATTCTGGACGGCATCGACAAAGACGGCAACATCTCGGCAGAGGCAAAAGAGCAAGTTTCAGCCTTGTTGAAATCGACGTTCCGTCCCGAATTCCTGAACCGTCTGGACGACATCGTAACGTTCACTCCGCTTACTCGCGACAGTGTGAAGAAGATAATCGACTTGTTGCTTGAAAAACTCAATTCAAGGCTTGAAAGGCAAAATCTGCACCTTAAAGTTACAGATGCGGCAAAAGACGTCATTATCGACGGCGGCTACGACGTAACGTTCGGCGCAAGACCGTTGAAGCGTTTCATCGAAAGCCACATCGAAACGCCGGTTGCAAGAATCATACTTTCGGGCAACCTTGACGAAGGCGACGTAATAGTCGTCGACGCGGAAAACGACTCGCTTAAAATCGCGCCCGAAAAACCCGAAAAATAAAACGAAGAAGCATCTCAAATCGAGATGCTTTTTTAATGCGAAAAATCTGCGCTTTTGAAAAATTGAAAGCCGTGCGCGGCGGGGCGCGAAAATTAAGGTCTATTTTCGTTTTACTGTATATCGTTGTATAAAGTGTAATATACCTATGGTCGGTAAAAACATCGGCCACGGAGGTTTTATGATTGAGATTAAAAATATCGTAAAAACTTTATCGCCCGAAAGAAACCCGTCGACGCGATTAAAAACCGATAATTTGCGATATTCTGCTTTTTCGGCGGAACTTGAAAATTCGTGGAAAATGGGGCCCCCGCGGGATACTGTGTACCCGTGGGGAAAAGGAGCACACAAGCAAAAGAGTGAGCGTTATCGTTCGCGATAACGTGATTTCAAAAGCGCAGTGTGCGACGCATTCTCGGTTTTTAATGATTATGTGCGCCTTTTTGAGTTTGGCAACGTTCGTATTATTATCTGTTGGCTATTAGTGGAAAAACAAATTACTGACGAACTATTGAAATCTGCATCAAAGTATGCACGACTTGACAATAAAAAACGACCGTGGGAACGGTCGTTTTTTGTGGGCGCGTGAAAAATTATAAACTTCTCAGGACTTTGTTGACTTCCGCCATATCGCATTTGCCGGCGTATTCCGTCTTGAAGTGGCGCATTACGCTTGGCACCGATTTGTCGGGCAAGGTCATAATGACGGCTCTGATTTCGTCCTCGCTCATCATTTTGGGCAGATACTTTTCGATTGCCGCGATCTGGTTGTTCAAAGACAGCACGGTGTCGGCTCTGCCAGCCTTTTCAAAAGCGTCCTTTTCTTCAAAGAGTTCCTTTTGCGTTTTTTTCAGGATCTGGACGTAGTCGGCGTCGGACATTTCCTCGCCTTTGCTGCGTTTTTCGATATTGAAGAGCATAAGTTTGTTTATGAGCGCGTTAAAAGCCGTGACGGTATCTTTGTCGTGCGCCTTCATTGCTTCGATTTTTGCTTTTTTGAAATCGTCGATATTCATAAAATCACCTCGGGAAAATTATAGTCCCAAGGCGGCGGAAAAGTCAATAAAATGCAACTAATCGTCGAGATTTGAAAACAAGGGGCTGTCGAAAAACTCCGAAAGAGAAATTGACAATCCTTCGCAAAGATACGCGATGGTTTGCAGTTTCGGATTTTGACTTCTTCCCGAGAAAATGCTGTTGACGGTGGACTGTATCACGCCGGACATCGTGCAAAGTTTATTGACGGTGATGTTTCGGTTGTTGCAGTATTCAAGAATACGCGCGGCGACCGCTTCGTTCAGTTTCATAATTTACCTTAATCATTTGTCTTGATACGTTAATCGTAACAAAAAGAAAAATCAAAAGTTGTGAATGTATCGTTGACTTTTGTTGAATAAGGTGTTATTTTTAAGGTATGAATTTAACGGATTTTACAAGCAAAATTTTGTCTATATTTGAAGACAATAATAATTTAAAATGCGTCCACAATGCAAAGTATCAGATTGTTGTGGAAACAGGCGACGAAAGTAGGTTTGTAGTAAAATTGCTATATGCGCCGAAAATGAGTAAAAAAAGCCAAAAAAGACAAAAAATATTAGAAAAATTCCTTAACGATGCGGAAAAGAGCGATAACTGATGTTATCGCTCTTTTAATGCGTCCAGCCAGATTGTTTTGTCAAAGCGGGTGTTTAAGGGGCTTGTGGACGGCAAAAACAGGGCGGAATCCGAAAGATATTTGTAATTTTTCAGGAATATTTCCTTTGCCTTTCCGCCGTTCAAGATAATTTTTTTGATTTTTGCATTGTCAAGGACTTTTTGTAAGTCCGCTACCTTATAATTTTTAATCGTGCTGTCAAGGCTGCCCGTTATTTCGCACTCGGCGACGACGTCCCAAAGGGCGATTTTGTGGTTTTTAAGCAGGGCTTGCTTTTCGCCTATCGTTTCGGGCGCGGGTTCGCCAAAGGCTTCTCCAAGTATTTTCCAGAATCTGTTTTGTTTGTTGCCGTAATAAAAGTTCGTCTCGCGCGAGATGACGCTCGGGAAACTTCCGAGAATCAATATTTCGCTGTTTTCGTCGAAGAACGGCAGAAATCCCTTGTACATCATACTTGGATTATACAATAAAAACGCGCGTGCGGTATTGATTTATCGCAAAAAGCGGGATATAATATTTCCAAACGGAAGGTGAGAAAAATGATTTTATATTTTACGGGTACGGGCAATGCGAAATATATTGCCGAAAAAATCGCAAACGTAACGGGCGACGAAACGAAAAACATCGTGGCTTATACCCGCGATAACGAGAAATTTTTGCAAGGGGACGGGGAACGACTTATCCTTGTCAGCCCCGTGTACTACTGGGGTATTCCCGAATCGGTGAAAGGATTTCTGAAAACCCTGAAAACCGAGGGAAGATATTTCGCGATAGTTCTCGAATGCGGCGGAAGCACCGGGAACGCGCAGGGAGTGTGCGAAAGATACGTGCGCCCCGACGCGGTGTTCGGCGTTGTCGCGGTCGATAATTTTTGCCCGATGTTCAAAATCGAATCCGCCGAAGAAACGGAAAAACGACTTGATGCGCTTGACGAAAAAATCGCCGTTATCGCGGACAAAATCAGGAACGAAGAAAAGGGCGACTTCAATGCCGCAAAGGGAAGTTTTTATAAACTCAACACCGCGCTTTTATATCCGATTTACGAAAAATTCGGCGGAAGAAAAACAAAATTTTCGGCGTCCGACGACTGCGTAAATTGCGGACTTTGCGAAAGCATTTGCCCGGTGTCCGCAATAAAAATCGAGAACGGAAAGCCCGTATGGACAAAAGAAAAGTGCGATATGTGTCTGGGGTGTCTGTCAAGATGCCCGAAAAACGCAATCTCGATTAAGAAGTCTTTGAAAAACGGACGCTACGTAAATCCGCGCGTCAAATTCTGAAACTCCCGAAAATAATTTTGAAAAAGCAGCCTTTGCAAGGCTGTTTTTTGTTGCCTTTTTATCATATCTTATATAAAATAACATTAAGTAATTTCTGTGTAGGTAAAGAGGATGCAAAAGAAGTTATCGAAGTTTTCACACGGTCTGAAAAAAATTCCCAAAGGTATCGTAAAACTCAAATGGGTGTTTCTCGTGCTGTTCGTCGCGCTGTCGATATTCGGCGCGGTGATGATTCCGCATACGAAAATCAACTATGACCTGACGGGGTATCTGCCCGCGAATTGCGATTCGTCAACCGCTCTCGAACTCCTGAAAAAAGAGTTTGACGACAAGGGCATGGCATACGTTATGGTAAAGGACGTTACGCCGGAAAAAGCAGGCGAAATCAAAACGAGGCTTGAAAAAGTCGAAGGCGTTGCGACGGTTACTTACGTTGAGAGTATGAACTACAAAAACAACTCGGCACTCTATACCGTAACGCTGAAAGACTATGACTCGACGGCGGGTGCGTTCGACGCGGTAAAAGACGTAATCGACGCTTTATCCGACGAAAAAGCATATTTATCCGGTCAATCTGCATTTTCATACTACACAAAGCTTGAAACCGAACAAAGCATAATGAAGCTTGGAATCGCAATCGTCGTGATCATTCTTCTGGTTATGCTGTTCACGTCGAAGACTTATTTCGAACTCATCGTGCTTATCCTCGTTTTCGGCGCGGCGATGGCGATAAACATGGGGACGAATTTCTTGTTCGTCAACGGTATTTCTTACATTGCGAATCTGGTTGCGCTCGTGCTGCAACTCGCGCTGTCGCTTGACTACTCGATTATCCTTTTGCACCGCTATATGGAAGAAAGGGATAACGGCGAAGACGCAAAAACCGCGACGGTTACCGCACTCACGAAAGGGCTGCCCGAGATTCTGTCAAGTTCCCTTACGACGGTGGCGGGGCTTGCCGCGCTTATGCTGATGACGCTGTCAATCGGCTCGGAAATCGGGTTGTCGCTTGCAAAAGGTATCGTCATCTCTATGGCGACGGTCATATTCTTTATGCCGGCTCTTCTCGTGATTTTCGACAAACCCATTCAAAAAACCCGTCATAAATCTTTCGTGCCGAACGTAACAAAGCCCGCGCGTGCAATCGTCAAAGCAAGGAAAGTTATCGTGCCCGCGTTTTTGCTTATCGCAATCCTTGCGGGAGTCGCGCAGGGTTTCAACAAATATTCGTTCAACTACAACAGCGGCTCGCTTATCGTCGCGCCGAAAAAGGTCATTGAAGAAACGGGCTTCGGCACGCTTAACTCGCTTGTCGTGGTTGTGCCGAAAGGCGACGCCGAAAAAGAACGCCAACTTGTGAAATACGTGGAGTCTTTCGACCTTATCGACAAATCGCAGACGACCGCACTGTCGACAATCAACGTGTATTCTTTCATCGACGCGGATTCTTCGGAAACGCTGTATCTTACCGACGACTTGTCCAAGGCGGAAATACTTGCCTTAATCGATAAAATCCCCGCGGAAACCGACAAAGATAAGGAAAAGGTAGCCTTGATGAAAAACTTTGCGAACACCTGGTTTAACGAATACGTCGGAAAATATATGCCAGAAGGCACCGACAAAGAAACCGCAAAAGTCAGACTTATCGACCTTCTGGATTTCGCCGTCCGCGAAAAACTGAACAGCATTTCGCCGCTTTTGAACGGAAACGAAGAAATAAAAGCCTATCTCGATCAGGTCAAGCAAATCTCCTTTGCAAAGGCTAATCTCGAATCCGAAAACTATTCCCGCATCACGTTCAACATCAACGGCGGGGTGGAAGACGACAACGTGTTTGAACTTGTCAAAACCTTGAAATCGGGTGTGTCCGACTTTTACGAGGAAAGATATATCACCGGCGAAAGCGTCGTGTGCTATGAGATGAGCGAATACTTTATGAAAGACAACCTTATGGTGTGTCTGTTCACCGATTTGTTCATTCTGGTTATATTGCTTATAACGTTCAGGAATATTTCGCTTCCGATAATCCTTATTCTTGCGATTCAGGGCGGAATTTTCATCAACTTTGCGATCCCGTTCTTGTCCAAGACGTCGATTTCGTTCATCGGCTACCTTATAATAAGCGCGATACAGATGGGCGCGACAATCGACTACGCAATCGTACTTACCAACAGATACCGCGGCATAAGGAAAGATTTTACCGACCGCTACGACGCAATGGCTGCCGCAACAAACGCCGTGTTCCCGACAATTCTGACGTCGGGCGTAATTCTTACGGCAACCGGCTTCGTTATGAGTATGCTGTCGTCGGGTGTGGTGGCGCAACTCGGGCTTTTGCTGGGCGTAGGCACGCTGACGTCGATAATCATCGTGTTGTTCGTCCTGCCGTCGCTTCTTCTGGTGACAGAGAAAGTCGTCGATAAAACCGACTTTTCAAAACTGTTCAGAAAAAAACAAAAAGCCGCCGTCGAAGAAGTTACGTTAAGCCCCGACTTCACGGAGCCTTCCGACAACGCCGTAAAGGCACAGAAAACCGAAAACGGACAAGGTTGATTTTGCTATCGTAAATGAGTTGACAAAAAAGATATTTCGCATTATCATTTTCATATCGATATAAAAGGGCGTATTATGATAAACTTCGTCGAAAACAAGTTTTATTACTATTACTTTCAAAACAACGTTTCATTCTGCAAGGGACGCTGAAAGTCGACGCACTTTTTTTTCAGGTAAGTTAGCGATTCCTTTGCGGAATCGCTTTTTTTATACGAAAAACCACGCCGATTTGCAATATATACGGAAAACGGCGCGAAATATGTGAAAAAACGATGGTTTTATAATCAAAATTGATTATAATGGAAAAGACAGAGGTTTATATGAAAGATATTTTGGACGCAAGGAACGAAATCAACGAAATCGACAAACAAATGGCGCAGCTGTTCCAGAAAAGAATGGAAGCCGTGAAAGACGTTGCCGTGTATAAAAAGGACAACGGTCTGTCCGTCCGCGACCTTTCCCGCGAGGCGGAAGTCGCAAAACGCAATTCAAAATTCGTCACGGACGAAAGCCTGAAACCGTATTACGTCGACTTCATCAGAAACACGATCGACGTGTCCTGTAAGTATCAGGAATCGCTGCTTCGGAATATGACCGTCGCGTACTGTGGCGTGGAGGGGGCGTTTGCACACATTGCCGCAAAGAAAATGTTTCCGACCGCGACGTATAAGCCCTGCGCGACTTTTTCGGAGGCGTACGAGGGAGTCGAAAATGGCGACTACGACTGCGCCGTGCTTCCGCTTGAAAACAGTTACGCCGGGGAAGTCGGCGAGGTTATGGATTTGACCTTTTCGGGCGATCTGCATATAAATCAGGTTATCGAAGTGCCGATCACGCACAATCTTCTGGCATTGCCCGGCGCAAGCGTCGACACGATAAAAACCGTTGTGAGCCACCCGCAGGCGCTCATGCAGTGCGCGGATTTCATAAGGAAAAACAATTTTGAGGTCAAAGCGTATTCCAACACCGCGCTTGCCGCAAAGTTCGTCAAAGACAGCGGCGACAAAACGATTGCCGCGATTGCCTCCGACGAAACCGCAAACGTTTTCGGGCTCGATATCATTGAAAAAAGCGTCAACGACGTGAAAACCAACACGACGAGATTCGCCGCGTTTTCAAGGGTTGAAAATACGCCGTTTTGCCTTACGAAAAGAGAAAACGAAAACTTTATTCTGGTGTTCACGGTGCAGAACGAATCGGGCGCGCTCGCAAGCGCGTTGAACATAATCGGCGCACACAACTTCAATATGCGCGCGCTTCGTTCCCGTCCGATGAAAAACCTGAAATGGAATTACTATTTTTACATCGAGGCGGAAGGAAACGTCAATACGCAAAACGGAAAAGAACTTATGCAAGAGTTGTCCGCGCTTTGCGCCAAGCTGAAACTTGTCGGCAGCTACTTCTCGGACGAGGGATACGAAAAATGATTATACCCGTAAATCTTGACGAAAAATACGACGTCATCGTCGAAAACGGCGCGCTTGACGACGCGGAAAAACACTTTAACCTTAACAGAAAGGTTCTGGTTCTGACCGACGACGGAGTGCCCGAAATGTACGCCGAAAAAGTCGCAAAAAAATGCGAAACCCCCGTTGTCGTGACACTTAAACACGGCGAAGAAAGCAAAAACTTCGACAACTTCAAACATATCCTTTCCGTTATGCTTGAAAACTCGTTTTCAAGGAAAGATTGCGTTGTGGCTGTCGGCGGCGGCGTTGTCGGGGATATCGGCGGATTCGCCGCGTCGTGTTATATGCGCGGCGTCGATTTTTACAACGTGCCGACAACCCTTTTGTCGATGGTGGACTCGTCAATCGGCGGGAAAACCGCAATCGACTTTATGGGCGTGAAAAACGTTGTCGGCTCATTTTATCAGCCGAAAGAGGTCGTGGTCGATCCTTGCGTTTTAAGCACGCTTGACGACAGACAATTTTACGCAGGGCTTGCGGAGTCGATAAAAATGGCGGCGACGTCGGACGCATCGCTTTTTGAATTTATCGAAAACGCCGACGTGAAACGCGACGTGAAAGAAATCATCGAAAGGTCGATACTCATCAAAAAAGCCGTCGTGGAAAAGGACGAAAAAGAAGAGGGATTAAGAAAGGTTCTGAACTTTGGCCATACCGTCGGACACGCAATCGAAAGCGCGGAGCAGGGTAAACTTTTGCACGGCGAATGCGTTGCAACGGGTATGCTGTACGCATGCTCCGACGGTGTAAAAACGCGCCTTGAAAACCTTATGACAAAGTTTGGTCTTCCCGTCAGAACCGAAAAAACGGCGGCGCAACTTCTGCCGTACATCACGCACGACAAAAAAGCGAGCGGCGGAAAAATCTCGACGGTGTACGTCGACGAAATCGGAAGTTTCAAATTTATCGACCGCACCGCGGAAGAAATACTTTTAATATCGGAGAAAAAGAAATGAAAAACACATTCGGAAACAGCATTTCGCTTACCGTATTCGGCGAAAGTCACGGCGAATGCGTCGGCGCGGTTATCGACGGACTCGCGGCGGGAATCGTCGTTGACGAAAACCTGATAAGGGAAGACCTTAAAAGGCGCGCTCCGGCGACAAGCACGGACACCGCGCGCCGCGAAAACGACAATTTCAAAATAATGAGCGGCGTGAAGGACGGCAGGACGACGGGCGCTCCGATTTGCGTGATTGTCCCAAACGAAAATACGAAAAGCGGCGACTACGATTACGGTATCGCGCGGCCGTCGCACGCCGATTACACGGCGTTTTGCAAATATCACGGATATGAAGATTACCGCGGCGGCGGACACTTTTCGGGGCGCGTAACGGCAGGGATAGTTGCTGCCGCTTCGATTGTAAAAAGCGCGCTGGAAAGCATCGGAATTAACATTGCGACGCACGTCCTTGAATGTGCGAACGTGCAGGATAAGCCGTTTAACGACATCAAAAACGAGATATTAACCATTAAATCTGCAACATTCCCCGTTATCGACAAAGCGCAAGGGAAAAAGATGCAGGAAGAAATCGAAAAAGCGAAAGCCGACGGCGACAGCGTCGGCGGCGTCACCGAAACCGCAATAATAGGGCTTCCCGAAGGCGTCGGCGAGCCGTGGTTCGACAGCGTTGAAAGCATACTCTCGCACGCGCTGTTTTCAATCGGCGGCATTAAGGGTGTGGAATTCGGCAACGGCTTTTCAATGACAAAAATGAGAGGCAGCGCCGCAAACGACGCATTCGCTTTGGAAAACGGAAAAGTCGTAACGATTACGAATAACAACGGAGGCGTAAACGGCGGCATCACCAACGGTATGCCCGTGATTTTCAAGTGCGCCGTAAAACCCACGCCCTCCATTTACAAAACGCAGAAAACGGTAAATTTTTTGAAAAACGAAGAGACCGAAATCAATATTCGCGGCAGACACGATCCCGCGATAATAAGAAGGATTTGTCCCGTTATCGACGCGGTCGCCGCGCTTGCCGTCGCCGATCTTCTGCAACAAAAATACGGCGCGGACGTCATGACAAAAGGTATCGGAAAATGAAATACGGACTCATCGGAAAACCGCTCGGGCACAGTTTCTCGCGCGAAATACACGCACTCATTGCGGACTACGATTATTGTCTTTTTGAAATCGACGAGGACGAGTTGCCGCGTTTTTTTCAAGAACGCGATTTTTCGGGCATAAACGTTACGATTCCTTACAAGCAGGCGGTGATTCCGTTTCTGGACGAAATATCCGACGAGGCGAAAAAAATCGGCGCAGTGAACACGATTGTCAAAAAGGAAGGGAAACTTTTCGGATTCAACACCGACTTTTTCGGCATGCGCGCGCTCATCAAAAGCACGGGGCTTGACCTTGAAAACAAAACCGTTCTGATACTCGGCACGGGCGGCACGTCGAAAACCGCCGTTGAGGTTTCAAAAAGCCTTGGGGCGACGGAAATCGTGAAAGTGTCAAGAAAAAAGTCTTCGGACACGGCGACATACGACGAAGCGTACGAAAAGTATTCGGGCGCGGACGTCATCATAAATACGACGCCTGTCGGAATGTTTCCAAACGCCGACAAAACGCCCGTCGATATTAAAAAATTCAAAAAATTGCGGGGTGTTATCGACGCGGTTTACAACCCGCTTCGCACAAATTTCGTGCTTGACGCCGAAAGTATCGGCGCGAAAGGGCGCGGCGGACTGTATATGCTTGTGGCGCAGGCTGTTTATGCGTCGGCGTTGTTTCTGGATAAAACCGCGGACGAAAGCGTCATCGACAAAACGTACGCCCGCATACTTAAAGAAAAGCGCAATATCGTGCTTTGCGGTATGCCGTCTTCCGGGAAAACTACCGTCGGGAAAGAAATTGCAAAAGTTTTTGGCAAAAAGTTTATTGACACCGACGACGTCGTGGTTGAAAAACGGAAGGAATCCATAAGCGATATTTTTGAAAAGTACGGCGAAGGGGAATTTCGGAAGGAAGAGCGGCTTGCAATCGAGGAATTGTCAAAAGAGAACGGACTTGTCATCGCAACGGGCGGCGGCGCGGTGCTGGACGAAAACAACGTACGCGCGCTCAGACGAAACGGCGTAATTCTGTTTCTGGACAGAAGCCTTGAAAACCTTGTCGCAACTGCCGACAGACCATTGTCCAAGGACAAGGAAAAACTCAAAAATCTTTTTGAAAAAAGATACGACGTTTATAAGTCGTGCGCGGACGCGGTAATCCCCGCAGACGGCGAAATCGCCGACGTAGTCGAAAAAATAAAAGGAGTTTTATTATGAAATTTCTTATTCTGAACGGACCGAACATCAATATGCTGGGCATAAGAGAGCCCGAAATTTACGGAGAAGAAACGTACGATGCCCTTGTCGAAAAGGTCAAAGAGCACGCGGAAGAAATCGGCGTGGAGGTCGAGTTTTTCCAGTCGAACCACGAAGGCGCGCTCATCGACGAAATCCAGCGCGCGTACTTTTCGCAAGTTGACGGCATCGTGTTCAATCCCGCGGGATATACGCATACGAGCATTGCGCTTGCCGACGCCGTGAAAGCCGTGTCGATACCCACCGTAGAGGTGCATATTTCGTTCGTCAGCGAAAGGGAAACGTACAGACAGATAAGTTTTGTCCGCGCGGTCGCAATCGACACCGTCGAAGGGCAAGGGCTTAACGGATACCTTATCGCGATGGACGCGCTCAAAAATCATCTTATAAATAATGAAGGTTAAAATTCTGCCGTCAAAAACGTCGGGCGAAGTTTCGGCGCCGCCGTCAAAAAGTTTTGCTCACCGATATCTTATCGGCAGCGTTTTGTCGCGCGGAAAGTGCGTGATAAAAAATATTGCGGACAGCGACGATATTTCGGCAACGCTTTCGTGCATCGAACAACTTGGCGGAAGCGTAACGAAAGACGGAAATATCGTGACCGTTATTCCGACAAACGAAAAGCAAATCGAAAACGCGGTTTTCGACTGCAAAGAAAGCGGCAGTACGCTGAGGTTTTTTATCCCCGTAGTGCTTGCGACAGGCGCGAAAAACTGCACGTTTTTAGGGAGCGAAAGACTGCTTGCGCGCGGGATAAAGGAATACGAAAACCTTTTTGAAAACAGCGACATAATAATAAAATCCGACGAAAAATCAATCGAAGTAAACGGGACACTCTCGGCGGGGAATTACGAAATAAGCGGCGAGGTCAGCAGTCAATATACAACCGGAATGTTGTTTGCATTGTCGGTACTTGACGGCAAAAGCACGCTTAAAATCACGGGAAATGCCGAAAGCCGCGCTTACGTCGATATGACGATAAAAGTTTTGAAAGACTTCGGCGCGGACATTACGGAAACCGAAAAAAACTTTTTTGAAATAAACGGAAAAGGACGGCTTTCGCCCGGCGAATTTACAGTTGAGGGCGACTGGTCGAACGCCGCATTTTTAATTGCGCTTTCCCGCCTTGTGGGGACAATAAGCATTTCGGGACTTAACGAAAACAGCGTGCAGGGCGACAGATTTTGCACTGCCGCATTTGACGCGCTGGACGGCGAAAACGCCGAAATCGACCTTAAAGACTGTCCCGACCTTGCGCCGATACTTTTTGCGTACGCCGCATATAAAAACGGCGGAAGGTTCACAAACACAAGGCGGTTAAGGGTAAAAGAAAGCGACCGCGCAAACGTTATGGCGGAAGAACTGAAAAAATTCGGCGCAAATGTTAAAGTGTACGAAAACAGCGTTGAAATTGAAAAAACGCAACTTAAACCGCCGATTGTGCCGCTTTGCGGACACAACGACCACCGCATCGTAATGGCGCTTTCGGTGCTTGCGGCAGTGTTTGGCGCTGAAATCGACGGGGCGGAGGCAGTAAACAAAAGTTATCCCGATTTCTTCCGCGTCATAAAAAAAGCAGGAGTAAACGTATATGAAATTCGATAAAAACACAAAAATTCTGATCGTAGGGCTTGGACTTATCGGCGGCAGTTACGCAAAGGCGTTGTCGGACGAAGGATACTTCGTCGGCGCAATCGACAAAAAGAAAAGTTCGGTCGAGTACGCGTTGAAAAACGGGCTTATACAGGTTGGCGAGACAAGTGTGAAAAAAGATTTCGTAAAAGACTTTGACCTTATCGTTTTTGCGCTGTATCCGCACGATTTCATAAACTGGATCAAGGAATATCAATCATCAATAAAGTCGGGCGCGCTTATCACCGACGTTACCGGTGTGAAGTCGTTCGTCGTTGAAAACGTGCAGAAAATTCTTCGTGGCGACTTGGAATTCGTGGGGGCGCATCCGATGGCAGGCAAAGAAGTCAGCGGCGTCGAAAACGCCGATCCGAAAATCTTCGTCGGGGCAAATTACATCGTGACGCCCACGAAAAGGAATACAGACGAAAACGTGCAGGCGGTGCAAGATTTCGGCCGCGCGCTCGGTTTTGAAAGGATATCGTCGCTTTCGCCCGAAGAGCACGATGAAACGGTGGGGTTTTTGTCGCATCTGACGCATTGCATCGCCGTATCGCTGATGGTATCCAAAAAGTCGCACCATCTTGCCGAATACACGGGCGATTCCTTCCGCGACCTTACCCGCATCGCAAAAATCAACGACGAAATGTGGAGCGAACTTTTCCTTGCAAACAAGGACGAACTCTTAAAACAAATGGACCTGTTTGAAGAAAAATTCAACCAACTGAAAGAAGATATTAAAAACGATAATCGTGAAAAAATAAGAGAAACGCTGCGCGAATCCACGGCGCGCCGCAAAGTGTTTGACAAAGACGCAAAGGAGACAAAATAATGAATCTCGAATTCAAAAGAAAACTGCCGACGTTGCAGGAAATCAAGGCGATGTATCCGCTTGACGACGCGCTTGCGGCGCACAAAAAAGATACCGACGCCACACTCAAAAACATTTTTTCGGGGAAGGATAACCGCCTGCTTCTGGTAATCGGGCCGTGTTCCGCCGACAGAGAGGACGCCGTTCTCGACTATATTTCAAGGCTCAGGCGCGTGCAGGAAAAGGTCGCCGACAAAATCGTCATCGTGCCGCGCATTTATACCAACAAACCGCGCACGACCGGCGACGGTTACAAGGGAATGCTACACCAGCCCGATCCCAACGCCGACGAAAATATGCTGAAAGGGCTGATCGCCATAAGGAAATTGCACATAAAGGCACTTAACGAAACGGGATTTTCCTGTGCGGACGAAATGCTTTATCCCGAAAACCATCTGTATCTGTCCGACGTGTTGTCGTACGTTGCGGTCGGCGCAAGGTCGGTTGAAAACCAATTCCACAGGCTCACGGCAAGCGGGCTCGATATTCCCGTCGGCATGAAAAACCCGACAAGCGGCGATTTGTCCGTTATGATGAATTCGATACGTGCGGCGCAGCACCCGCATACGTTCGTGTATTCGGGGTGGGAAGTGAACAGCGCGGGAAATGCGCTCGCGCACGCGATTCTGCGCGGTTCGGTGGATAAAAACGGACAGGCAATCCCGAATTACCATTACGAAGACCTTATCAAACTTTGCGATCTGTACGCGAAAAGCGGGCTTGAAAATCCCGCCGTTATCGTCGATACCAACCACTCGAATTCGGCAAAAAAATTCGACGAGCAACCGCGCATCGCAAAAGAAGTGTTGCACAGCACGCGTTATTCCAAAGGTATCGGAAAAATGGTGAAAGGGCTGATGATCGAATCATATATCGAAGACGGCTCGCAACCGTCGGACGGCAAAATTTACGGGAAATCCATCACCGACGCATGCCTCGGATGGGACAAAACCGAAAGGCTTATTTACGATATTGCGGATTTAAGATAAAAAAAATTAACGATAAAGTCGATAATTCGTCAAAAGAAAACGAAAAATAAAAGCGCGGACAAAACGTCCGCGCTTTGTATTATACAACCGTATTAAAAGAATCTTGCGACAAGGTCTTTGGAGTATTGCACCGTTTCTTCCATATCGCCGAAGCTCATGATTTCGCCGGCATAATAGGTGTTGAGCTGACCTTGCATACTTTCGACTTTTTCGTACCAGCCGTCGGCGTAGTCTTTCTCAAACACGTGGGGGAAGTAATACCACTTTCTCTCATAGACACATTTGTCGATGTCGATGCCGCAAAGTTTCATATCGTCCCAAGCCATCTTTTTCGCTTCTTCGTAGGTTTTGAGTTCCTTACCCTTGTAGTTGCGCAGGACGTAAGTTGTAAGAACCTGATTGGGTTCGTCCTTCCATCTGTGATAGAACACCATAAGGTGACCGAGTCTTTCGGGAACCATGTTGTCGAAGAGATAGCCCGACATATCGGGGTAATAAGTGCCTTTCTTGCAGGTGATTGCGGTGACGTCGTAGCGTTCGTAATCGATTTTTGCGAAAAGCGCTTTTTCCTGTTCGGTCGCGTCGAAGTAGGACGGCAGATATTGCAGGGGAGCGGTGACGATGATTTTGTCGTATTCTTCCATTTCGTCGCCGATATAAACCTGAACTTTGCCGTTTTCACGCGTAACTTTCGTGATGTTGACGTTGAGGCGAGCGGGGTGTTGAAGTTTCTCGTTGACCGCTTCGTAAATGCTTTGCGTGCCGTCTTTCCACGTCCACAAATCCTTGTTTACGAAGTACATTGCGGTTGCGAAGTCAAGGTATTTCAAGACGTATGCCGCAGGGATTTCGTCAAAGAAGCCGTATCCGAACGCGGTGTAAGGCCCGATCCAGATTTCCTGTGCAAGTTCAACCTTGTTGAGTTTGCAGAAATCCTTGAAATTCATGCACAAATCTTTGAGGTTGGGGTTTTCTCCGACAACGTGTTCGCCGGTGACCGGATCGTACCCGTCGTATTTACCCTCGGAAATTCCCTTGTGACCGGTGTATTGATATCCCTTGTACTTGGTCGCAAGAAGCGTGCCGAGTTTTTTGACCTGTGATTTCATCTTCAAAAGATGCGGGATAAGCAGGGGGTTTTTCTTCGGATTGAACGGATCGTACGGTTTGCCGTTCATTTTGCGATACGCACGTTCGAGTTTCGGTCCGTTGTGATCGACGCCGCCGAATAATTCAAGCTCATGCACGGCGTAATACGTCGGGCAACCCATAATCGCGCCCATTTCAAATCGCTTTCCGTCATGATACGGAGAGTGGCATTTTCCGCCGACGTGGTCTTCTTTTTCAAGAATCGAATAATCGGTATAACCGTTCTTTTCAAGATGAACTGCCGCGCTTAATCCCGCGGGACCGGCGCCGATGATACAAATCTTTTCATTCTTTGCCATAATAATCTCCTTGAACTAAGTAAGTCTTGCGACCTACAAATTATTTTTCTTATAAAACAATTATACCACCTATTTTTACAATGTAAATACTTTTGTTAAAATTTTGACGAAAAATATCGAAAAGATGCGTTTAAGTATTCACAACGTAATTTCGGCGTGGTATAATGAGATTGATTTAAGAGGTGAAAAAATGAAATTTACGTCTTTTGTTCAACTTTTACACAGCGGTGCGACGAATTATCCCGACAACGTTGCGCTCTTGTACGACGAGGGCGGAACTACGGTCAAAAAAACGTACGCGCAGTTATACGCCGACGTCAAAGATCGCGTCCGCGCGCTTGAAAGTATGAAAGAAACCTGCGTGGGTATTCTCGAAGCGCCGTCGGAAAAATGGCTTGTCGATATGTTCGCGTGCGTGATTGCCGGAAAGCAAACGGTGCTGCTCGACGCGATGTCGGACGCCGCGACGCTCCAAAAATGCGTTCTCGCAACCGACGTCGAAACTATTCTCACCGACAACCTGACCGCGCCGTATGCGACCGCGTTGAAATTTTGCCCGCATACGCTGAACAGGACGGACGGAGAAGGCGATATATTGTTTTTCACGTCGGGCACTACGGAGTCCTCAAAAGCGGTGGTGCTGACCTCGAAATCCCTTTGCGCCAGCGCCTGGAACGGACAGGAAAGATGCCCGTGCAACGAAAACGACAATTTGCTTTGCGTGCTTCCGCTCACTCACGTGTTCGGGTTCGTATGTTCGATGCTGTGGCCGTTGTCGCAGGGCGCGTGCGTGTCGTTGACAAGGGGGCTTCGTTATCTCCCGTTCGACGCGAAATATTTCAACCCGACGATTATATCCGTCGTGCCGTCCGTGTTGAAATTCCTTTTGAACTTCAACGCGCTTAACGATAATTTGCGTATGGTGCTTGTCGGCGCGGGCCCCGCAAGCGAGCAGGTGCTGGACGCCGTGAAAGCAAAGGGCGTCGAAATCCGCTTTGGCTACGGGCTGACCGAAACGTCAAGCGGCGTTGCCATAAGCACGGGCGAAAATCCGTTTGCGATGACGCCGTGTCCCGACGACGAAATCACGCTTTCGGGCGACGGCGAAATATTGATAAAATGCCCCGAATGTATTATGAAAGGGTATTATAAAAACAAAACCGCAACCGACGAAGTGCTGATAAACGGCGTGTTCCATACGGGTGATCTCGGCAAATTCGACAAAGACGGCAACCTTTATATCACGGGCAGGAAAAAAGATATACTCGTCCTTGAAAACGGCACGAAAATTTATCTTGCCGAGTGGGAGGCGGAACTTCAAAAAGCATTGAATATCGACGATATCGCGCTCGCGCAAAAAGACGGCGCCGTGACGTTGTTCGTCGGCGACAAGGACGGCAATATCGACAAGGACGACGTGAAAAACAAAGTAAACGAATTCAACAAAACGAAATCATTCGACCGACAAATCGGGGACGTTCGCATTATGCCTCACGCCCTTGAAAGGACGGCGACGGGCAAAATAAAACGCTGGGCTTTATAACGACGTATTCTGCACAAAGGAGTATAAAAATGCAAGTCACAAAACAAGAAATTCAGGACAACCTTACAAAGTTGGTGAAACAATACGTTCCTTCTCTTCAAAACGAAGAAATTACGCGCGAAACCCCCATCAATTCAAAGGGGTACGAATCGCTCAATTACATATATATCGTATGCACGCTTGAAAGCGACTACAACGTAAAAATTCCCGATAAGGTGTGGATGAAACTACGCAGCGTCGGCGAAGTCGTGGACGTAGTTTACGATATGGCAACGAAAAAATAATTTTGCGGAATTTTGCAAAACAGCCGCTTAATCATACCAAAAATATGGATAAAGTCAACGATTTAATATATACGGTCCGCAAGAAGATGCTTGCCGACGACGTTACGATGTTTCGGAAATTGCGCCCGTCGGTGCTTTTAAGGCTAATTCAGGAAATATCCATCGCACACACCGAAGCACTTGGCGCAGGCAGGGCGAAAACGCTTGACAAAGGCGTTTTGTGGGTTGTCGCAAGAATGAAAATCGAAATAAGCAGGCTCCCTTCTTACGACGAAACCGTTACCATTGAAAGCTTTGCGGGCAAGACTTTGCGCGTGCTTTTTCCGCGGTATTACGAAATGCTGGACGAAAGCGGAAATACGCTTGTCAAAGCAAGCGCGGTATGGCTCCTGATGGACGAAAAAACAAGGCATATGGCGTTCCCCGAAGAGTATGGCGTTGAGATCCCGTCCCTTGAAAAAGATATCGGGATTTCTCTTCCGTGCGGCGTTTCGCCGGGCACTCAGAAAAACAAGAAAAATTTCGTGGCGTCATACAGCAGGGTTGACATCAACGGACATATGAACAACAGCAAATACGTCGACGAAGCCGAAGACTTGCTCGGCGCGGAATACCTTGAAACTCACGAAATGAAGTCGCTTGAAATCGAGTTCAAGTCCGAGATAAAATACGGCGCGCACGTACGTTTGGAATACACGATAAACGGTGACGAACTTACCATGGCGGGATACGTGAGAAAACGCCCGTGTTTTGCGCTCACGGCAAAGTTTGCGTGCACGGAACAGAAGTAAATTATTTTTGTGATTTTCAAGTACGCGATATTAAAAATATTTGACGATACCGCGCGATTATGATAAAATGCAGGCAAATAAGGGAGTAATCGGCACCCTTCACCCGGGGTGTAATAAAGCCGCTAACACGAGTGCAAACTCCGGTTTTATTTGAAATGATGAGACTTATCCGTAAGGATAGGTCTTTTTTATTTTCCGAAAGCCGGAACAAAACGATATCGACCTTACGAAAAATAAAAAACGTTACAAACAAAATTTTTAACGATAGATACAGGAGTTTTTATGAAACACTATCTTGAAAACATCGACGAAGTTTGTCGGGACGTGAAAACGGGCGTCGACGGCATAACTTCGCAAGAGGCGGAATCTCGTCTTGAATCAAACGGCAAAAACAAACTTGCCGAGGGTAAAAAAGAGCCGATTATTCTGCGTTTGTTGAAGCAGTTTATCGAGCCGATGACACTGATACTCATCGTTGCCGCGATAATTTCGGGTATTCTGACTGCGGTCAACAATTCTTCCGGCGGCAAAAAAGAGTTTCCGTCCGACGTCATCATAATAATGGCGGTCGTCATCATCAACGCGGTTCTCGGCGTCGTGCAGGAGAGCAAGGCGGAAAAAGCCATCGACGCGTTGCAAAAAATAGCCGCCGCCACGTCAAAGGTCATAAGGGACGGAAAACTCGTCGTCGTAAAAAGCGAAGATCTGGTTGTGGGCGACGTTATCGTCCTTGAAGCGGGCGACGCGGTTCCGGCAGACGCGCGAATTATCGAGTGCGCGAGTATGAAAGCCGAAGAAGCTGCGCTCACCGGTGAGTCCGTTCCCGTGCTTAAAACGTCGGACGCCATAAGCGCACCAAGCGGGGAAGTACCTCTCGGCGACAGAAAAAACATGGTATTTATGGGCAGCACCGTCGTTTACGGCAGAGGCAAGGCGGTTGTCGTCGCAACGGGTATGGACACCGAAATGGGTAAAATCGCGACCGCGCTCACTCAGGCGAAGGAAAGCAAAACGCCCCTTCAACAAAAACTTTCGCAACTCAGCAAGGTGCTTACGTATCTCGTAATCGGCATTTGCGCGGTGATTTTTGCGGTCAGTATGATTCGCGCCGCCGCCACAGGAACGCTTAAAGCGAACACTGCCGCGACGATACTCGACACGTTTATGGTTGCGGTATCGCTTGCCGTTGCGGCAATTCCGGAAGGTCTTGCGACGGTTGTAACGATCGTGCTTTCAATAGGCGTAACCAACATGTCAAAGCGCAACGCGATAATAAGAAAACTCACCGCTGTCGAAACGCTCGGATGCACGCAAATCATCTGCACGGACAAAACGGGCACGCTTACTCAAAATAAAATGACGGTTGTCGACCATTATGGCAGCGACGAAAATCTGCTTGCAAACGCAATGTCGCTTTGCTCTGACGCCGAGTTCGACAAGGGCAAAGGAGAGGCAGTCGGAGAACCTACCGAGTGCGCGCTTGTCAATTACGCGGCGACGCTCGGACTCGATAAAAACAATCAAAAAGAGATTTATCCCCGCATAGGCGAAATACCGTTCGATTCCATGCGTAAGATGATGACCACCGTCCACAAGGACGAAAACGGCAATATTCTGCAATTCACGAAAGGCGCACCCGACGAAATTGTCAAACGCTGTTCGTTTTATCTCAAAGACGGAAAAGCGGTTAAAATGGACGAAGTGAAACGCAATGAAATTCTTGCCGCAAACAAAGAGATGGCGGACAGAGCGCTTCGCGTGCTTGCAGTCGCTCAAAAACATCTTGATTCTGAAAAAAGCGAATATACCACCGAAAACGACGAAAAAGATATGTGTTTCGTGGGGCTTGTGGGTATGATAGATCCCGTTCGTCCCGAGGTCAAGCCTGCAATCGACGAGTGTAAAAAAGCGGGTATTCGTCCCGTTATGATCACGGGCGACCATAAGGATACCGCGGTTGCCATCGCAATGCAACTTGGGATCATCTCCGATCCGTCGCAGGCAATCACGGGCGCGGACCTTGACAAAATCAGCGACGAAGATTTCGCAAACGACGTGGAAAAATATTCGGTTTATGCCCGCGTGCAACCCGAACACAAAACAAGAATCGTCAACGCCTGGCGCGCAAAAGGATACATAACCGCAATGACCGGCGACGGCGTCAACGACGCTCCGTCAATCAAAAACGCCGACATCGGCGTGGGTATGGGCATCACGGGCACCGACGTCACAAAGAACGTCGCGGATATGATACTCACCGACGACAACTTCGCGACAATCGTTTCGGCAGTGGGCGAGGGAAGACGTATTTATGACAATATCCGCAAATCCATTCAGTTCTTGCTGGCGTCCAATCTTTCGGAAGTGCTGTCCATTTTCATTGCAACGCTTGCCGGGTTCACCATATTTAAGCCCGCGCATCTGCTTTGGATAAATCTCATTACGGATTGCTTCCCGGCGCTTTCGCTCGGTATGGAATCCGCAGAAAGCGACGTTATGAGCCGTCCGCCCAGAAACAGCAAAGACGGCATCTTCGCAAACGGTATGGGCTTTGCAATCGGATATCAGGGCATACTTATCACCCTGATTACAATCGCGTCCTATTTCATCGGCGCGGAGGTCCTTGCGAAAATGCACCACGCGGAAGCAATCGCAAACGGCGCGTACAGCGCGGAAATGCTCGGCTCGTCAATGGCGTTTCTGACGCTTTCGATGGCGGAAATCTTCCATGCGTTTAATATGCGCTCCTTGCACGGCTCGGTTTTCAAAATCAAAAAACGCAACTGGTGGCTCTGGGGAGCGGGCATACTCTCGTTGCTGCTCACAACCCTCGTCGTTGAGGTCAGACCGCTTGCGGACGCCTTCGACCTTGCAAAACTCGACGGGACGGAATACGCCATTGCCATCGCGCTCGCATTTTCCATTATTCCGATGGTAGAGTTGGTTAAGGCAATCGCACGCGCCGTCCGCAAAAAGAAAGGGATTGTCCTTTCCGCGTAATCGACAGCCAAAAACAGAATAATATCCAAAGTCGTTCCGGAACAAATAATATTTGTGTCAAAGCTTGTGTCAAAGGGTGATTTTGGGTGACAAAATAAGAAGTCCGATGAGCCTGTAACCCGGTGTTCATCGGACTTTTTCGTTGGTGGAGATGAGGGGGTGCGTAGCAAACAACGTTTGCGTAATAGCGAAGCAACGTCGCACACTGTGCTTTTGAAATTGCATTATCGGGGGCGATAATGCTCACTCTTTTGCTTGTGTGCTCCTTTTCCCCAAAAGTACAAAAGTATCTTTTGGGGTCCCCTGAATATCGCTAAAGCGATCGTCTACGCTCAACGATTTGTTGCAAGCAACAATGCTACGCATTCGTGCGACAAATCGCACAATCGTTGGCTATGTCCGCTGCGCTCGATTTCCGCAAATGCAAGCGCTTGCTTCTCTCTTCGCTTGCGGTCAGCCCGAAGGGGTTCACGCCGCAGGCGGCACGGCATCGCCGCGCAGAGCCCCCGAAAAGAAAAAGAACCCGATAAAATCGGGTTCGTTTTTTTCAGCTGTGGTGGAGATGAGGGGGTGCGTAGCAAACAACGTTTGCGTAATAGCGAAGTGAGCGAGTTTACTCGCATAAACGCAGCGCCAGCCCGCAGGGGTTCACGCCGCAGGCGGCACGGCATCGCCGCGCAGAGTCCCCGAAAAAGAAAAAGAACCCGATAAAATCGGGTTCGTATAATTATCGTTTGGTGGAGATGAGGGGGGTCGAACCCCTTACCTCTTGAATGCCATTCAAGCGCTCTACCAGTTGAGCTACACCCCCAAGGCGGATAACAAACGTAAATATACTATTTTTACGTCGTTTTGTCAACTGCATTTGAACAAGTGGGTGAAATGTTTCGGAACAAATTTTTTTGTGTATTTGATACATTCGCGATTCGCGCGTGCACGCGCTGCGCGCACTTAATTAAAGATAAGCATTGTTTAATTCCAATTATTTATATTTTGTATACGGACATTTATTACATCCGTAAAGTTTTTTATGCATAAAAATATGCGATTATACCAAAATCGTGCATAAAATTCAAAAAAATAATCCATATTAGTTTTGATTTCTAAATCGCACGCTAATTAAAAGTAGCGTAATGTATAATTTCAATAACTATTTTATCAAAGTAGTGCTTTAATTGACTAAATTTTTTAGGAGGTAACAAAATGAAGCAAAAGAAATTACTTATGCTCATCGCGATGGTACTTGTCGTAGTGCTTTGCGCCTCTGTCCTTACTGCTTGCAAGAAGGATAAGAGCAAAGACAACAAGCCTTATGACATTACGAAGCGTGCCAGCACAGGTTGGGAAGATTCAAGACAATACACGTTGAGAGAGTACACTTCTCAAATGCCCGGCCAATGGTGCACGATTTTGTCAAGTGACATCGTCAACAACGATATGGAAGCTTATTTCACGAGTGCGTTCTATGAATTCAACTACAAATTCGATGTAGACGGAAAGATCGTTCCCGGCGCATTCACCGTTGAATACTCTGCGTCGACCAAACTTGAAGACGTAACGAAAAAATATGCAGGTCAATATGGTCTTGCTGCCGACGCTGAAAAAGGTCAGGCTTTTGCAATGACGCTTCGTAATGATCTTACATGGGATGACGGCACGCCTATCAAAGCTGCTGACTTCGTTTACTCGATGAGCCAACAACTTTCGCCGAACTATCTCTTTGACACTGCGTCCAACTACTATTCGGGCAACTACGTCATTCACAATGCTCAAAACTACGTCAAACAAGGTCAATCCGGTTGGTTTGATGCAAGAAATACCTACGGCACATACGATACAAGCCTTGACAGCAAGCTCTATTTTGTAATCGGTGCAGGTTCTACGAATACCAATTACGGCAAAGCGGAAGCACATTATTTCAGCGCTTGGGGTTTGCCCGCAGGTACCGATGCCAAAACTGCTGCAACCTACATGGTTCAAGTTGGTAAGGCTAACACAACGGTTGAAGCGATCCTTGCTCTTGAAGGAAAAACTCTTGCCGAAATCAAAGCAGACGCAACGATGAAGGCGACTTGGGAAGCGGTTCTTAAATTCTGGCAAACAGAACCGAACGAAGAACTTGACTTCTTTGTTACGCAATACACTTATCCCAAAATGGACTTCTCCGAAGTCGGTTATTTCGTTGGCGACAACGAGTATGAACTCGTTATGGTCATTGACGGAACGTTGAAACCCCTTGATGAAGAAGGCAACCTTGCTTATGAGGCAGGTTACTATTTCAGCAATTGGCCCCTTGTCAAGAAAGATTTGTGGGAACAATGCGAAGATACAACCAAAACCCCGTATGCCAACAGCTACTGCACGACCTTGGAAAAGAGCGCAAGCTGGGGCCCCTACAAACTCACGAACTATCAAACCGACAAAACCTATACCGTTTCGCGTAATGACAAATGGTTTGGATATGGCCTTGAACAATATGCAAAACAATATCAAACCGACACGATTATTACAAACAAGATTCCTGAATGGGATACCGCGTGGATGTCTTTCCGTCTCGGCGAATACGACAGTGTCAGTATGGACGTTAAGATTGCAAACGAGTACAGAACTTCTCGTCAAGCATACTTTACTCCCGACACCGCAACGTTTGATTTGAACTTGCAATCCCTTGCAATATCCCGCACGGATAAGAGAAACAACCTGCTTCTTAATTATGATGATTTCAGAAAAGCAATTTCTCTTGCAATCAACCGTGACGATTATTGCGCAAAGAACAGCCCGAGCTCGCAAGCTGCACTTGGACTGCTCAACAGCATGTACTACAATGACGTAGAAAACGGCAAGGTTTATCGCGAAAGCATCCAGGCAAAAGAAGCGATTCTCAACGCATACGGCGCGGAAAAAGTCGAGGGCGGATGGAAAGTCGGAAATGTCGTTTACAGCAAAATCGACGAAGCAGTCGACGCAACGACCGGTTACAACGTAACACTCGCTCGTCAACTTATGACCAGCGCATACAATAAAGCAAAAGCAGACGGCAATTATCGTGACGGCGAAAAAATCGTCCTGACCTTTGGTATTTCCGAGCAAACTGCAAATACCGACAGAGTCAAAAACTGGTTCCAGGCAGCGTTTGACGACGCAACCAAAGGCACTGCGTTTGAAGGCAAAATCAGTATCGAATACTTCATCTTCTCTGATAAGACATGGTCTGAACAATTTGCAGACGGCGAATACGACCTTTGCTTCGGTGCATGGGGCAACGCTCCGTTCAACCCTGCGTATCTCCTTTGCGAAACTCAAATAAGCGCAGAAAACAGATATGCAGTCAAATGGGATCCGACTACTGTCAGCGTTACGGTCAAGGCAACGCCCGATGAAAAACACAAAGACGGCGTTTACACCTACAACCTTGAACAATGGAGACTTATCCTTCAAGGCAAAGACGGTTGCCCGGTCAACTTCAAGAACTTCCCGATGGAAGATCAACTTACGGCACTTGGCGCAGTTGAGACTGCAATCTTGAAAGCATATTATTCTATCCCCGTATACAGCAGATATTCTGCAAGTCTGATGGGTTATAAGACAGACTACATTACTTATGAATACAACACTTTCATGGGATATGGCGGAATCCGTTATATGTCTTACAACTTCGATGATACGGAATGGGCAGCTTTCGTGGCAGAAAAAGGCGGCGAGCTGAACTATAAGTTCGGCAAATAATCATTTGGCAACAACAGTTGCGGAATAACGATTAAAAACAACTCGGAGTTGGGACAAATTTTTGTCCCAACTTCGTGCTATTGTTAAGTAGCAAAAAAAAGGATACAAAAACCATGTATATGTTCAAATACATACTCAAACGACTTGGACTAATGCTGTTCACTTTTTCGGTGATTATGCTTATCTGTTTCGTTTTGATAAAATCCCTTCCTATACCGCTCAATGCCGGCTTAGGGAAGGACAAAGAATTGCTTGAAGCAAATTTACGCGCAAGGGGATATTATGACCCGATTATGGTTCAGTTGGGACATTATTTAGAGCGTATTTTTACAAAAGGCGACTTCGGCATTGGTACAACAATGTCGGCTTACGTCAATAAACCGGTGTGGGAATCGTTTGTAAAATGTATGCCCCCCACAATACTTATAAATGTTTATTCGTCTATTATCGGTGTACCGATTGGTCTGGCGCTTGGAATCTTTGCCGCGCTGAAAAAGAATAAGTGGCAAGATCAAGTCATCTCGACGGGTGTTATGGTGCTTATTTCGGTGCCGTCGATCGTGTATGCGTTTTTGATACAGTATTTTTTGTGTTTCAAATTGAAACTTTTCCCATTGATAATGGCAAACGGAACCAATTACTTTACAGGGGAAATGTTTCACAGTATGATGCCGGCGGTGCTTGCGCTGTGTCTGGGCTCGATTGCGGGGTATGCTCGTTATACTCGCGCGGAACTTACCGAAGTTCTGACAAACGAGTTCATGTTGCTTGCAAGGACAAAAGGTCTTACGAAAGGGCAGGCGATTGTGCGCCATGCGTTAAGAAATGCAATGGTGCCGATTTTCCCGATGATTTTGGGCGAATTTGTTTCCGTTCTCAGCGGATCGCTTATCATCGAAAAGTTTTTTGCGATACCGGGCGTTGGCGGATTGTATTTGAACTCCATCCAAGCCTTAGACTACGACTTCTTTATGTTGCTTTCGGGCTTTTACACTTTGGTTGGTCTTCTTGCAGGTATCATTGTCGATATCAGCTATGGCTTGATCGATCCGAGAATCAGAATGGGGGCAAAGTAATATGGAAGATATCTATAAAAATATACCCGCAGAAAAATTCCAGTTTGTTGAAAAACAAGACTTGGTTCACGAAAAGGTGCTTGAAACAAAGCCCCGCAGTTTCCTTGCGGACGCGTTTTCGCGGTTTTGCAAAAATAAGGGCTCAATCGTAGGAGCGGTCATCATTTTAATTTTGGTTTTGTATGCAATTTTCGGCACGATTTTTTCGCAGTATTCTGTTTCCCACAGAGATACGTATTTCCGTTACGCACGTCCGCGTAGCGAACTGTTTGCAAAAACAAATTTCTGGGACGGATGCGAAGAAAAAGAACATGATAAAGTAATTTTCGAGTATTACTACTACATGGGCAAAGAAACCGGTCACTATGCCGTCAAGAACGAAGAATATGAGAAAAAAGACAGTATGTACGTGTATCGTCTTGACTCGTACCATTCGCTCGGTTGCGTATTTATGAAGTTGTCCGAAGAAGAATATCTTTTGTTGCAACAATATCAGAATGAGACGGGAAAACAAGTCATTTATCCCGCGCTCGCTCTGTCAAAAGACCAAATGCTCAAAAAATACATGGGAGCAAGCGTTACGGGGGACACTGTTGCAAACTACTACTACAAGTTCGATCCGATCACAATGGAAGCAAAACTTGACGCGTCAGGCAACATTATCCCCAATTACAAAACGCACACGGTCGGCGAAACGACTCTTGACAACTACAACTCGTTACGTATTGCCGGCGACGGCGACAACGGCGTGGTGTATGAATATGCCCGTCCGAGAGATGCAGGCTATGAGGTGCGTGTAAATTATTACGAATATTATATTTTCAATCACTCGTACGTGCTTAAAGACGGCATAGAAAAACCGTCGTTCCTGTTTGGCGCAAACGAAGAAGGTCAGGACATTTTCACGTGTCTTGCCGCGGGCGCGTTATTCTCGTTCGGTTTCGCAATTGCCGTTGCGCTTGTCAACCTTATAGTCGGCGCAATTTACGGCGCGATCGAGGGCTATTACGGCGGCAAAGTCGACTTGGTCATGGAAAGATTTTCGGATATTTTGTCCGCAGTGCCGATGATGATTGTCGTTACTTTGCTTAAACTGCATATGGGCACTTCCGGCGCTGTTCTTGTTTTGTTCATTTCCTTCTTCCTGACAGGCTGGATAGGAATGGCGTCTACAACAAGAATGCAGTTTTATCGTTATAAAAATCAGGAATATGTTCTTGCAGCCCGCACGCTCGGCGCAAGCGACGCAAGGATTATAGTGAAACACATCTTCCCGAATGCCGTCGGCACACTCGTTACAAGTTGCGCGTTGGTGATCCCGTCGATGATTTATTCGGAAGTCAATCTGAGCTATCTCGGAATTATCAGCTTAACGTCGGGCAATCTTACAAGCGTAGGCACGCTTCTTTCAAGCGGTCAGAGCGCATTGTTAACCGCGCCGCACGTTGCTCTTATGCCGTCACTGTTCCTTGCATTATTATTGTTGAGTTTCAACTTGTTCGGCAACGGACTTCGCGACGCGTTCAACCCGTCGCTCAGAGGATCGGAGGAATGATATGGAAAAGAAACTTGAAGTTAAAAATCTGAGAATTTCGTTCCGTACCGACGCGGGCAAAGTTCAGGCAGTACGCGGCATCGACTTCGATTTGTACAAGGGAGAAACCTTGGCAATCGTCGGCGAGTCGGGCAGCGGCAAATCCGTCACGAACAAAGCAATAATCGGTATCTCCGCCCCCAACGCCATTGTCGAAAGCGGCGAGATTATCTATGACGGCATGGATCTTTTGCAGATCAACGAGGAAGAGTTCCATAAACTTCGCGGCGACAAAATCGCAATGATTTTCCAGGATCCGCTGTCGGCACTCGACCCCATCAACCGCATCGGCATGCAACTTACCGAAGCGATGATTCTGAAAAACCGCGCCAACCGCAGAGAGTCGAGGAAAGCGTTCAACACCCGCATGAAACTGCTGTGCGCCGCCATGAACGACGCAATGGGCGTTGACGAAAAGTCCCCGCGCGGCGTCGAAAACGCGAAACTCTGTAAGGATTTCGATACGTTTGAGTGCTTGCACCTTAAACTCGAAGGCGCATATAACGTCGCATACGAAAACGCCGAAAACGGCTTGGAAAGCGCGGACGACTTGCTTTTCCATATCGAAAAGAACGCCGTGTCCGAATTTGCCCGTTCCGTGCGCGAAATCGTTGCAAACGCCGAAAAATCGGTCAACGAATATGTTTCGGACAGCGACATCGTCGAATTCGCAAAAGCGTTCAGAATCGAGGCGGACAACGTAAGAAAAACAAGGGGCAAAGAAAAAGATTATTCAAAAGTCGTCGCTCCGCTTACCGCGCTTCGCGATAAGTTCAAGGAAGCGGTCGATAAGAAAATGCCCAACTTCTTTGCGTTTGCGTACTATAAAACGTTCGGCCACAACGAAATGCTCCCCGACGGCGATATCGACGAATTGAACGCGTTTTTGAGAAAATACCTTGACGATAACTTTATGCTTTCGTTCATCGAAGACGTCAAGAAAGGCGTCGTTTATTCGTTTGAAAAATCGATCGAGAAGAAAAAGGACGTCATAGAACTCATCAGGGCGAACCGCGCGGCGTACGTCGAGGGCGAACCCGATAAAAAACTTTATAAAGCCACCGCAAAAGTGCTTTCGGAAGCCGTGAAAGACTCAATCGATAAACTCGCTATCATAAAAGACAGCACCGCTTATACCTTCGAGCCGAGCCTTTACCGCGCAATCGACACATATTTTTCGGCAATCCCCAACAACGTTAAAGAACAAAAACGTTACGATAAGGAGTCGAAAAAGATCGATAAAATCACCGCTCGCGGAAAAACCCCGGATTATAAGGTTGTCCCTGCAAAAATTATCGATCTGGACCTTGCAAGGCAAAATATCGTCGCGATTCTGGACAAGATCGTCGAAAGCTACGAAAAAGCAATCGCAACTGCCGAAAACTTCGACGCCGAAAAGGAAACCATTGCAACCATCGATTTCTTGAAAGAAAAAGCACAGGCTGTCGCGTATCGCGTCACCAGAATGGTTGCGAAAAACAAGGCGTTGAAACTGATGGAAGAAGTCGGCATTCCCGAGCCGAGAAAGAGATATCGTCAATATCCGTTCCAGTTCTCGGGCGGTATGCGTCAGCGTATAGTTATCGCAATCGCTCTTGCGGCAAACCCCGACATCCTTATCTGCGACGAACCTACGACCGCGTTGGACGTTACGATTCAGGCGCAGATACTCGAACTTATCAATAAACTTAAAAAGGAAAGAAACCTTTCCATTATCTTTATTACGCACGATCTCGGCGTCGTTGCGAATATGGCGGACAGAATCGCCGTCATGTATGCCGGCAAAATCGTCGAAACGGGCACAGCGGAAGATATTTTCTATTCGCCGGCGCACCCGTATACCTGGGCGTTGCTGTCTTCGATGCCCGACCTCGACACCGATGAAAAACTTGAAGCGATTCCCGGCACCCCGCCGAATATGATTTATCCGCCGAAGGGCGACGCTTTCGCCGCGCGAAACAAATACGCGATGAAAATCGACTTTGAATTACAACCGCCTATGTTTGAGATTTCGCCCACGCACAAAGCGGCAACGTGGCTGTTGCATCCCGACGCACCGAAAATCGATATGCCGAAGATTGTTGCGGACAGAATCGAAAGAATGAAAAATCTGGCGAAAGAAAAAGCGGAAGAAACCGAAAACGGCAACGAAGGAGGACAAAATGAGCAATAATTTTAACGATAAAGAAGTCCTTCTGAAAGTCGAGCATCTTTCGCAATATTTCAAGCTCGGACAGTCCACGCTGAAAGCCGTCAACGACGTCAGTTTCGACATCAAAAAAGGCGAAGTTTTCGGGCTTGTCGGCGAGTCGGGTTGCGGCAAAACCACGACGGGAAGAAGTATTATCAAACTTTATAACTGCACCGACGGCAACGTTTATTTTGAAGGAAGACGTATCTGCGCGGGCACGTTGACGTACAAAAACGCAATCAAAGATGCGTGGAAAAAGTTTTTCAAAAACTTTTCAAAAAAGAATCCGCCCGAAGATAAAAAGGATTTCAAAGGCGCATTTTTGGAACTTGCCGGCGTATTGAAAGTCGAAATCAAAAATATCAGAAGCGCGAAAAGCGACCAGAAACGTTGCGATAAAAAGTACGCAAAGGAAAAGGTCGGGGAAGTCAATGCGGAATATCTGCCGAAGCTTAAAGAGCTTGACAAGAAATCCCCCGAATTCAAGAAGCTGCTTTTGGAATATCTTGGAAAGCGCAGGCTTGCGAGAAAGGAAAGAATCGTCACGAAAATCCAGATGGTTTTCCAGGATCCCATTGCCTCGCTCGATCCCCGTATGACCGTCCGCGAAATCATTGCGGAAGGACTTAAAATCAGGGGCATCAGAAACAAGGAAGAAATCAACGAAAAAGTTTACGAAGTGCTTGAAAAAGTCGGGCTTGTCAAAGAACACGCGGGACGTTATCCGCATGAGTTTTCGGGCGGTCAGCGTCAGCGTATCGGCGTTGCAAGGGCAATCATTATGCGCCCCGAACTTATTATCGCGGACGAACCCATCTCGGCGCTCGACGTGTCCATTCAGGCGCAGGTTATTAACCTTCTCAACGATTTAAGAAAAGAGTTGGGGCTTACGATATTGTTTATCGCGCACGACCTGTCGGTCGTCAAGTATTTCTCGGACAGAATCGCAGTTATGTACTTCGGTAATATGGTCGAACTTGCCGATTCCGACGAACTTTTCAAGCATCCTTTACATCCTTACACCCGTTCGCTTTTGTCGGCAATTCCTTTGCCCGATCCCGTGTACGAGAAACAAAGAGTGCGTATCGTGTACAATCCGCTTGCCGATCACGATTATTCGGTGGACAAACCTACTCTTCGCGAAATTTCAAAAGGGCATTTTGTGTCCTGCAACGACCAAGAAGAGGCGGAATACAAAAAACAACTCGGTCTGGACGTAGAAAACGCCGCGCAAGAGGAAAAGACGGTTGACTAAAAGGCACGTAACAGAAACGATTGTATCCCTGATAATAGGGTTGACGCTGTTTTTTGTCATAACGGGAGTGAACGGGGTTTATGGCGGAAAACTTTCCAACGTCGAAGTCGCAAGGTTTTTGTGCGACGGGTTTTTCGTTGCCGGCGTAGTATTGCTTGGTTTCGCCGCGCTTTACTGGGCGTCCGATAAAGGCGCGTTCGACGGCTTGAAATTCTCGTTCACGTCGTTTTTTAGGTTGCACTTTTCGACGCACCGCTATGACTGGAAAGAAAAGGAAAGTTTTCAGGAGTACAAAGAAAGGATACATTCCAACGAGAAGAAAAAGAAAAACGTATCGATAACGGCGATTATCGGCGGCGTGTTTATGATCGGCGCGATAATATGCCTGATAATTTATGAGACGATTTAATTTATCATTCGATATAAGAAAAAAGCCCGACAATCGTCGGGCTTTTTTGATGCAAAAATATTAAATATTTGTTACGTCCATTTCGCAGACAGACAACTGACCGCGCCTGTTGAGAAAACCTTTTTCTGCCGTTCCGACGTACCCGCCGTTCAGGTAATCCTTGATATTGCCGGTCACGCTGAGCGGGGGAAGTTTGCCGACGATTTCGCCGTTTTTTACAAGGAAAGCAAGATGCACGGGGCAGGCGTAATCGCCGCTTGACGTCGTGTCGCCGCCGCCGACCATCATGACGAACACCGCCGTGTCGTCCCCGATAAGTTCTTTTACGTCGGTTGCGGTTTCTTCAAATCGGAGACTGCCGAAACCCGTGGAAGGCACTCCGTCGTATGAAGCGGACGATGAAACGACGCGCGGTACGTTGTAAAGCGCAGCCGCGTTTTTGTTTGCGAAAAGTGCTTTCAACACCCCGTTTTCGATAAGATAAGATTTGCCGTTTTCGGCAACGTCGCCCTCGTCGTCAAAGAAAGGAACGTTTATTGCGTCATCGGTGTAATCGGCATAAATCGAAAGTTGATCGCTCAAAATCTTTTTATTAAGTCCGTCTTTGAACACTGTTGCGCCCGATGCGTACATATGCGCCATGAAGTTTCCGAGCGCGGTTTCTACAAATACCGCGGGTGACGCGATGACTTTATATTTGCCGTTTTCGATTGATGCGGGCGTGTTGAATGCGTCGTAAAGTTTTTTTACGTCTTGCACCGCTTTGTCTTCGTCGTAGTCATTCGTTTCGCTGATGTAGGTCAGATCCATAAGGTTTGCCGTGGACTTATGCTTTATCGACAGGGCGATTACAAACTCGTTACCTTTGTACGAAAGATTGCTGCCGCTGTCGTTGATATAATTTACTTCGTCCTCGTAATATTGAATCTTGTTGTTGAACAAAAAGTCGGGCGTTTCTTTTTCAAGCCTTGCAAGAAGGCGTTTCGAAACGTCGATGAAATTATCGGTGTCGACGATATTTTTTATCGTGTTTTCGCTTCTTACGATAACGGGCGAGGGGACGCAGGGATCAGGAATTTTGTTTTCAAGATTTTTTATTGCTTCCGCTTCGAGTTTTTTCATGTCGCAGTCGCCGATTTGTCCGGCAACGCCGATAAACCCGTTGTCGTAAATACGGACGGTCGAGGTTGTTTCGACGACCTTTCTTAACGATTCGACTTTGCTTGCGGCAACGTTGACCGAAAGCGAGGAAGATTTTTTATAAATATATTCTTTATTCATATAGTTCTCCTTATTGTACGTTCATTTCTTTGACTCTGACGTACGGGCCGCCGTGTGCGACGTGCAGGGGGAATTGTTCCATTTTCCCGCAACCGCCGGTAACGCTGTTGTTGATTTCAACGTCTTTCGTCACACCGTCGATGAGCCCGAGTGTTTCAAAAACGTTGCCCGTGATGACGGAAATTTTAACGGGCGCGCCGATTTTGCCGTCGACGATTTCATAAGCGATCGACGGGGCGATTGTAAACGTGCTCATGCCCGAGCCGTGGTTTACGCCTTTGATGAAATAACCCTTTTTAATGCCGGCGACAAGTTCTTCAAAGGTGTCGTTGCCGCCTTCGATATAGGTATTCGTCATTCTTACGATAGGCTCGAACTTGCAATCCATTGCGCGAGCGTTGCCCGTAAGTTCTTCGTTAAGCGTGGCGGCAGTCGTTGCGGAATGAAGTCTTCCCGTAAGGATACCGTTTTTAATGAGATAAGTCTTTTCACATTTTGTGCCTTCGTCGTCGTAAGGGACATATCCGCTTCCGAAATCCGCGCCGCAGTCGACAATCGACAGCAAATCGGAGCCAACTTTTTTGCCGAGTTTCCATTCTTTTGCCATGGTTTCGTCGCCAAGCATGAAGTCGGATTCCGATTTATGGCCGAAGGATTCATGTGCGAAAATGCCTGCCGCAAGGGGAGATAATACGACGGGGAAGTTGCCTTTTTCGCAAGATTTTGCGTTTTTGACGAACTCCTGCGACTCCTTGATTACGTCTTTTAATCCGTCTTCCACGTCGTTGATTTCGTTGAAAAACGGACTTGTGTTGTAAAACATATTTTGCACGAAATCGTTTTCGGTTGCAAACGCGACAACCGCAACGACGCCGGCAAGCTGATAATCGTATTTAATATCCGCGCCTTTTGACGAATAAAACTCATAAACGCTGTTGCTGTCGCTGTAAAGCGCAACCGACATCGCCGCGCCCGAGTCGTGAAGGAGAGGGAGCATACGATTTACCAAAGCCTGTTTTTCGTTAAGGGAAACGTTTCGGACAGAGTTATTTTCAAACTTCATTAAAACGTCTTTGTTCACCTGAAATTTCTTTACTATCGGGTTGTCGAGAATGTTTTTTGAAGGTGTTGCCTGTTTGTAAAGGTTGTTGAGTTCCGTCTGGACGTTTTTAACCTCGCTTGTCGAAGCATAGTACCAGATATTGCCGTCGAAAACTCTGATAAACGCGCGTTTTTCGTTGCGTGTTTTCGATGATTCGAGTATTCCGTTCCGATACATAATGCCGGTTGAAAACCTGTCCTCGATGCGGACGTCGGCATAAAAACGATTGTCGAATTTATACATATTTGCTCCTTAATATTTTTATCAAAAATATTATATCACTTATAAACGGTATCTTCAATAATATATAGTTTTCTTTTCTGCAAATTCACTGTAAACCGCGAATAAAAATTTACATTTAGAAGATAATTTGCTAAAATTACATACAAAGAAACAGCTGAGGTGATTTATGAAAAAAAGTCAACTGCAAAAATATGCGAAACTTATCGCAAGAAAGGGCGTCAACGTGCAAAAAGGACAAGACGTCCGCGTGAGAGCGTGTCCCGACCAACTCGACTTTGTGAGAATGGTCGTGGAAGAATGTTATAAGGCGGGCGCGGGCAAGGTCACCGTCGAATGGGAATACAATCCCGTGACGAAAGCGACCTATAAATACTGCAAACTCGACGCGCTTTCCCGCACCGAAAAATGGGAAGAAGAGAAGTATAAACACTTTGTCGAAACCCGTCCCGCACGGATATTTATAGAGTCCGACGATCCCGACGCGTTGAAAGGCGTAAATCAGGAAAAAGTCGCGAAAGCGCAGCAGGCAAGGGCAATGGCGTTCAAGCCGTACCGCGACCAGCTTGACAACCATTATCAGTGGTGCATAGCGGCGGTGCCGGGCGTCGAATGGGCGAAAAAGGTGTTCCCCGGTGACACGAAAAACAAGGCTGTCGAAAAGTTGTGGCAGGCGATTTTGTTCACGTCCCGCGCCGACGGCGAAAACCCCGTGGAAGCGTGGAACGAGCACAACAAGGACATTAAGGAACGCTGCGACTACTTAAACTCCCTGAAAATAAAAGAACTGAAATATAAATCGTCAAACGGCACCGATTTCAGAGCGGGGCTTATCGACGGCTGTAACTTCCTTGGCGGCAAAGAAGACACGCTTGAAGGAATCGAATACAACCCGAATATTCCAAGCGAGGAAGTGTTCACGTCGCCCATGCGCGGCAACGCCGACGGAAAAGTCGTCGCAACAAGACCGCTGTCTTATCGCGGGGAGCTTATCGAGAATTTCAGCGTGACTTTCAAGGACGGAAAAGTCGTTGACGTCAGTGCGGAAAAGAACGAAGATTTGTTGCGCTCCATGATTTCGATGGACGAAGGCGCGGCATATCTTGGCGAATGCGCGCTCGTGCCTTACGACTCTCCCATCAGAAACTCGGGCATCACTTTTTACAACACGCTGTTCGACGAAAACGCATGCTGCCATCTCGCGCTCGGCAGAGGCTTCAACGAATGTCTGGAAGGATACGCAAATCTTTCGTTTGACGAATGCAAGAAAAAGGGCATAAACGACTCGCTCATTCACGTCGACTTTATGATCGGCAGCGAAGATCTGGAAATCGAGGCGGTTACCCGCGACGGAAAAACCGTAAAAATCTTTGAAAAAGGGAATTGGGCGTTTTAAAAGCGATGCTGTCTGTTGGACAGACCGTGATGTGCCTGCGGCGCGATGTTTACCCTGCGGGCAAGATAAGGGGACACCTTTTTTTCGCTCGCAATGGCAGAACAGAAGTGATATTTGACTTTGTCAAAGTTATATTTTGGCTGTCGCCAAAGTTAAGGTCGGTTTTGTAATATAATAATACACGAAGTGAAATAAATAAAATTGACACGTAAAGGCGAAAGTGATATTATTTTCATATTCCAGGGAGATATTTGTACAATGACGCTTGACGAAGTACACGTTAATCAAAGCGCAGTAATAACGAAAGTCGGGGGCGAAGGCGTTTTGCGCGGTCGTCTTCTTGACATGGGGCTTATCCCGAAAACCGCCGTTACGGTGATAAAATATGCGCCGATGGGCGATCCTATCGAGATTCGCCTGCGCGGATACGAACTGACAATCCGCAAAGACGACGCGAAAATGATTGAGGTAAACGCCTTATGAAATTCGCGCTTGTCGGCAATCAGAATTGCGGAAAAACCACGTTGTTCAATCAACTGACGGGGGCGAATCAGCACGTCGGCAATTTCCCGGGGGTTACGGTCGATTCAAAGTCGGGCGTTGTGAAAAAGCACGACGACTGCGTTATCGTCGATCTTCCGGGCATTTATTCGTTGCGCCCGTACACGACGGAAGAAATCGTCACGCGCGACTTTATTCTGAACGAAAAACCCGACGGCATAATAAACATTGTCGACGCCACCACGATCGAGCGAAATCTTTATCTCACGACGCAACTTATGACAATGGATATTCCTATGGTCATTGCGTTGAATATGATGGACGAAGTGCGCGGAAACGGCGGCACCGTCGATATTCAGAAAATGTCGGATATGATGGGCTGTCCCGTCGTGCCGATATCTGCCGCGAAAAACGAGGGCGTTGACGAACTTATCGACGTCGTTATCAAAACCGCAAAAGAACAGATCAAACCCAAAGTAAAAGATATTTGCGAAAGCGACAGTCCCGTGCACAGATGTCTGCACTCGGCAATCCACCTTATCGAAGACCACGCGAAAAGCGCGGGCATTTCGGGAAGATTTGCCGCGATGAACCTTATCACGACGGGCGGCGACTTTGACAAACGTCTGAACCTTGACGAAAACGAAAAGGAACTTCTGGAACACAGCGTCGTCGAGATGGAAAACGACACCGGGCTTGACCGCGACGCGGCGATGGCGTCGATGACGTACGACTTCATCGAAAAGGTCTCGCGTGAATGCGTCGTGAAACCGCACGAGTCGAAAGAACGCCTGAAAAGCGAAAAAATCGACAAAGTACTGACGAACAAATACGGCGCGATACCGCTGTTTATCCTTATTATGGCGGCGATTTACCTGCTCACGTTTCAGGTTATCGGCAAATATATCGGGCTCGGCATCGAGATGGGCATCGACGCGCTGGACAAAGTTGTCGTAAAAGGGCTCACGAAATTCGGCACGAATCCCGCGATTATCGACTTTCTGGACAAAGGCTTGTTCGGCGGGCTTGGCGCGGTCGTGTCGCTTTTGCCGTACATAGTCGTTATGTTTATGTTCCTGTCGCTCCTTGAAGACAGCGGATATATGGCGCGCGTTGCGTTTATTATGGATAAACCGCTCAGAAAACTGGGCTTATCGGGGCGCAGTTTCGTGCCTATCATCGTCGGATTCGGCTGTTCCGTCCCCGCGATTATGAGCACCCGTACACTTGCGTCCGAGCGCGACAGAAAAATGACGATCGGACTTATTCCGTTCATCAGCTGTTCTGCAAAGGCGGTCGTGTATTACGCGGTCGTAAATTGCGGCGTGTTCAAGTGGTGGCAGCAGTCGCTGATTATCGTCGGGCTGTACGTATTCGGCATCGTTTTGGGGATTCTGACGGCGTTTGTGTCCGGGAAACTTATTTTCAAGGGAAAGCCCGTACCGTTCGTTATGGAACTTCCGAATTATCGTCTGCCGTCCGCAAAAAGCGTGCTTCTTCTTATGTGGGAGAAGTCGAAAGACTTCCTGACGCGCGCGTTTACGGTCATCTTCCTTGCCACGCTTGTCGTATGGTTTTTGCAGGCGTACAACAGCCGCATTATTTTCATCACCGACGGCGTTGAAGACAACGTGAGTTTATTGGAACATATCGGCAATTTCCTTGCGCCGGTGTTTAAGCCGCTTGGTATGGACGACGGTAAAATCGTTTCCGCGCTCATTGCGGGATTTACGGCAAAAGAAGCGGTTGTAAGCACGATCGAGATGCTTGCGGGAAGCGGCGGAATGACGGCGTTGTTCACTTCGGTCCCGGCGTTTTTGTCGTTTTTGACGTTCGTGCTTTTGTATACACCGTGCGTCGCGACCGTCGCAACGATGCGAAAAGAGTTGGATTCCGTATGGAAAACCGCGCTCGTCGTCGTTTATCAGTGCGCGCTTGCGTGGGTTTGCTCGTGCATAGTTTATCAGATCGCGGCGGCTTGCTGACATGAAAACGATTGATATAATTTTAATAGTCGCGCTTTCGTTGTGGGTTGTGTTTTCGATTGCGTACGTCGTCGTAAACCGTAAAAAAGGAAAGACGTCGTGCTGCTCAAAAACTTATTGCAACGGCGATTGCGAGGCTTGCAACAAAAAGAAAAAAGAAAAATAGTAACGAATTTTTAAGGTTTCCGCGGTTTTTCCAAGGAAACTTTTTGTTTTTTATCGTTTTTTACATTTGTTTAGTAAAATTAACGATTAAATTATACAAAAAAGCAATTTTGTAACGAAATTTTATTACATTAAATTTTTATTGTAAAAAACCGTTTATACGTTTGACAAATTTTTTTTAACTTATTAAAATTGTTGTAGAATTATGAATAAACGTAATTACAACAAAGAAATGCAGGACGAGATTTCGTCGATAGGCTGTCGGAAACCGTCGATGCTGTTGCAGTGCTGTTGCGCGCCGTGCGCGACCGCCGTCATAAATCGTCTGAAAGATTTTGACGTTACTTTGTTTTATTACAACCCAAACACGTTTCCGGAAAGCGAATATCAGAAACGCTTTGAAACGCTAAAAGTTTACGTCGATAAGGCGGAACTCGGGCTCAATATCGTTGAAATCGGTTATCGCGACGAAGATTACCTTGCGGCGGTCTCGGGCTTTTCCGACACGACGGAAGGCGGCCCGCGCTGCGCCGTCTGCATAAGAACAAGGTTGACGAAAACCGCTGAATACGCAAAAGAACACGGCTTTGAATACTTTGCGTCCACGCTTTCCGTAAGTCCGAAGAAAAACGCCGCCGTCATCAACGACATCGGCGAGGAACTTGCGAAAACGTACGGCGTGAAATATCTCGTCAACGACTTCAAAAAAGAAAACGGATTTCAGGAATCCGTGAATATATCAAAAGAATTCGGGCTTTACAGACAGGACTACTGCGGCTGCGAAGCGTCGAAAAACAGGAGAAATACTTAATTATGGGCAACTCGTTGAACACGAAAAAAATGATGGCAAACTCCCTGAAAGAACTTATTCAGGAAATGCCTTTCTCAAAAATCACAATCGACAAAATCGTCACAAACTGCGGCTATAACCGTCAGACCTTTTATTATCATTTCAAGGATATCAAGGAACTGTTCGAGTGGCTGTATAAGTTTGAAACGCAACAAGTCGTCGGCGACATAAGAAAACTTTCGACGTCCAACGCAATCGACGTTATCATGCGTTATCTTTACGACAATCGCGCGATGACGCTTTCGGCTTTCAACAGTCTTGGGCGCGAATATATCGAAAAGTTTATTTACGAGTCGATTTACGACGCCGTTCACGATCAGGTTATCCAGAAATCCGTGTACGTCATCATCGACAACGAGGATATTGAATTTATCGCAAACTACTTCACGATTACTTACGTCGCGTTGATGGTGCAATGGTTGCAGCATGGCATGACCGAAGAAATCGACAGTTTCATAAAACGAATCGGACGTATGATGCAGGGCGCGGTTGACGCCGCGGTGCAAAAAATGCGAAAAGAATAGAAAATACAAATTAAAACCCGACGCGCCGCGTCGGGTTTTTTGTTTGCAAAAATTGTCGGGAAAATCATTCTTGTGTCAAAATAACAGTTTTTATGACAACAGGCTCGTTCGGAATATCGTCAAAGTACATGAAACTGTGAGTAGGGACTTTTGAAATGCTTTTCACGACCGCAAGGCTTTCCTCGTCCGAAGTTTTCCCGAAAGCCGCATATTGTCCGTCCAGAAACGCGCAGTCGGCAGAGCAGATGAAAAACTGACTGGACGCGCTGTCTTTGACGTTGGTGCGCGCCATCGAAATCACGCCTTCGCCGTGGTGCAGGTCGTTTTTCACGCCGTTTGACAAGAATTCGCCTTTTATCGTGTCCGCGCCGCCTTTTTCCTTAATCGCGCGACCGTCCGCGACGAAACCGCCGCCTTGAATCATAAAATCTTTTATCGTGCGGTGGAAACAAAGCCCGTCGAAGAAGTTTTCTTTGATGAGTTTTTTGAAGTTTTTGACCGTAATCGGCGCGACGTCTTCGTAAAGATCAAGGTTTATGTTTCTGCCGTCCGAAAGCTGAATCTGAATTTTTGACATAATACACCTCGTAAGTTTTCTGTCGGAATTATACCATATTCAAACTATATTTTCAAGGCAATTAAAAAACTTATTGTTTTTTTACAACCTATATGATAGAATATAGTAAAAGGTGGGTTATGGCACACAAGAAAGAACAACCGAGAGAACTTACGAAAGAAGAAAAAGTCGCTGAAATATTAAAGCGCGCAAATGTCTCGTACGACTTCAAAAAAGCGCAGGCAAACATTGCGCTCAACACCCGCTGCAAACGCTGCGGCAAGATTTTGTCGAGCCTTGAAAGGGTTGTTTTTGAAAACAAATGCCGCGACTGCATGGTGGAAGAAAGCAGAAAATCCCGCGATAAATTCGTCAGGAAATACATAATAATCGCTTTCTTGTTTATCGTTGCGCTTGTGTTCGGCGGGTATTGTGCAAACGCCGGCACAAAGGAGTGGCGTATCGTCGGCGTCGTCGTTTCGGCGATGTTCACGGGCGTGAGTCTTGGATACGTTTTTTATACGAATATGGACAAAATGATGCCCGGCGCGCAACCCAAAGTTCAGGTGTGGCTCGTGTTCGGGCTGGCACTCGGAATTGCGGCGATAATCGCGTTTCTGACGTACTTTTCAAAAAGCTGGATATTGTACGTCGTGCTTATGCTGCTGGTGCTGATTTACGTCGCGTACCTTGCCGTGAAGGAGTTCAATTCCTTAAAGGAAAATGACAATCTTCTGGGCGTTTACGACAGGAAATCGCGCGACCACGAGTTTATCGACAGCATTACGGAATCCATCAAAGAACGCACTTTACAGGACGAAAACGACAGAGTAAACGCCATTTCTGTCGAAAATACAGATTTTGTTTCGCCTGTCCCGCCTGAGACGGACGGCGAAATTATCAAGGAAGAAATCGTTGAAGTTTCTGACGAAAAAATAGAAACAGAAGAAGATATATCCGTGTCCGTAAAAACTACGGAACAAGCTGAAATCAAGGACGACGATAACCTTTCGTCCGCCGCGGAGAAGTCCGACGACAGCGGCGATTTCAGCATCTGAAAATGAAATTATTCAAAAAACTTTTTATCAAAGATTATGAAAACACTTCCGATCAGGAAGTGCGTTTTCGTTACGGTATTGTCGCGGGAATTTTCGGGATTATTTCCAACATTATATTATGCGTTTTCAAAATTCTCGTCGGCGTATTTTCGGGTTCCGTCGCAATCGTTGCCGACGCAATCAACAACCTGTCCGACGCAGCGTCATCCGTCGTTACCGTTTTCGGGTTCAAACTTTCCAACAGACCTGCCGACAGGGAACACCCGTTCGGACACGCAAGGTACGAATACATCGCGGCGTTTATCATTGCGTTTGCGGTCGTGCTTATCGGCGTGTTGCTGTTGAAGCAGAGCATTGAAAAAATCATCACGCCCGAAAGCGTCAATATTTCAGCGTACACCTACGTCGTGCTTGCCGTTTCGATAGTCTTGAAGATTTTGCAGGGGCTGATTTACAGAAACTTCGGCAAAACAATCAATTCCGAGGCGTTGAAGGCGTCTGCCGCAGACAGCAGAAACGACGTGTTTACGACGATTGCCGTCCTGATTTCGACGATTGTCATCGACGTTACGGGCGTAAATATCGACGGATACGCGGGGCTTGTCGTGTCGGTGGTCATTATTATTTTCAGCATAAAACTTCTGAAAGAAACGATAAATCCGCTTCTCGGCACTGTGCCCGACAAGGAACTTGTTGCGAAAATCTCCGAAAAACTCAGGCAGTACGACGAGGTTCTGGGTTTCCACGACCTTATGATTCACAGTTACGGCCCGGCGATAACTTATGCGTCGGTTCACGTCGAGGTTGACGGTGGCAAAAACTTTATCGAAACGCACGACCAGATCGACAATATCGAAAGGGATTTTATGCGGGATATGAACGTGCATCTCGTCATACATATGGACCCGATTACGGTGGGCGATCCCGAAACCGATCTTTTGAAAAATGAAGTACAGGACGTCGTCCGCTCGATGAACGAAGATGTCACCATTCACGATTTCAGGCTTGTGAAGGGCAATACTCACACAAACGTTTTGTTCGACGTCGTCGTGCCGTACGGGGTGAAGCTCGGCGCGCGCGAAATAAGGCGCGAATTGAACGAAAAGATAAAGTCCGACAAAACTTATTATTACATAATAAACGTCGATAATAAGTACGTCTAAGGGCTTCTTATGCCGTCGCGCCCGAAATGGCTTTCCGGGCAATTACAAACAAAAAAACGACAAAAAAATAAGCGGGTTAAGTCGGACTTAACCCGCTTTTCGTTGTGAAAAACTATTTTGCGATTTTTTCGATTTCGTCGAAAATTGCGATTATGACGTCTTCGGAAAGACCTTTCGTCGGGCAGAGAATGCTGACCGAATTTACGCCGTCCGCGAATTTGTAGTAGTATTCCTTCGTATAGGCGGAAGCGTCGACGCCTTCGCATTCGCGCGTGAGATAGGTCGTCATATCCGCGTCGTTACCCTTTGAGAAAATCATCGTGAACTTAGGGAATTTCAGCACTTTTTCGCCCGCCTGGAACTTCGTGCGGATATCCGCGATATCGATATCGTAATCTTTCGCCGTTTTGATGGTGTCTTTGAGTTTATCCGTCTTGATTTGCTGGAATTGCGAAATCTGGCAGGACGTATCGACAAGCCATTTGCATACGCGCGGGGGCAGGTTTCTCAATTCGTTGAAGCAATACCACAACGGACCGCTGGGGAAGTTGCTGTCTTCAAGGGCTTTATAGACGTCGTTGATGCGTTGCGCGGCGTCGGGATAGCACTTGATGGAGACCTTGTAACTGTCGTCGTTTTCGCGGATAATACCGAAAGATTTGCTGCTGTATTTGAACGTCCAGTCAAGCGCGCCGCGTTTTTTGATGGTGAAAACGTTGGGTTTGCTCATGAAATACGTCGCAAGTTCCTGCGAAGACAGGGTTTTCGTACGGGGCTGATTGAGAATCTCGTCGAATTTCGCACTGCCGACCATATTCACCGCGCACAATTCCATATCGGTTGCGCCGAGGGCGTTGAAAACTTTGACGCTGTCGTCGAATTTCGCGACCTGCATGTAGTATTTTCCGTTGATTTCTTCGATATTTTTCTTATAGAAGTTGTCAATCTGGAAGCTGGAAAGTTCCACCGTTCTTTTGGTCGTATTGAGCGCGACTTCGGGTTCAAGAAGGTGATCGCTGATTTTCTTGGAAATCTTTTCGTCCTTTTCCTTTTCTTTGACTTCCTGCTTAATCTGCATATTTTCTTTCAGCGCGGCGCCGATAGGTCTTCTCTTTGACGTGCCTGCCGTGAGTAACGTGATGAGAAGCAACAGAAGTTGCGCGATGAACGGGATTATCGGCACGATTTTCGAAATCGAGAAGGGCGTTGTCTTGTCGTAAATCACGAAAATATAAACGTATGCGGAGATGGCGGCACAAATTACCGACAAAACGATGATGAGGATTTTCAGCAGACGGAAGTTCTTTTCGGGCGAAAGTTTCGCTCTCAACCTTTCGGAACGCTGCGCGAGCGTAAGTTCTTCCTTTTTGGGTTTTTCTGTTTCCGCGTCGGCGGCTTTATCCTTCGATTTTTTGTCGGGTTTGCCTTTTTTCGCGACGACTTTTTTGTCTTCCGTCACCGGCTGTTCTTCATTTTCGGTAACGGCTGCGGGCGTTTCTTCCGCGGGCGTTTCTTCCTGTTTTTCTTCGGTTGCGGGTTCGGATTTTTCCGCCGCTTTTTTTGCCGTAGCGGCATTTTTTTCGCGCGGTTTCGACGGTTTTTTCGCGGCTTGTTTTTCGGTTTTTTCAACCTTTTCAACCGGCGTTTCGCCGCCCATAACAGGGCGTTCTTCTGACAAATCGGGCAGGGGGACTGCCTCGGATTCAACGTTTTCAGCCGCTTCTGGCGCGCTTTCTTCAACGGGTATTTCGGCTGTTTTGACGGGGGTTTCGGCATCTTCGACAGGGAGTTCCTCGGCGGGTTCCGCAGGGGTTTCCAGCATCGTGATTTCGCCTTCGTCGAACATCGAAGGATCGAAGGTTGCCGCGCCGATTTCGGGCAATTCGTCCGCCGCAGGTTCCGGTTCGGACAGGCTGACGCTTTCTTTTTCCGCCTTTTCCTCGGCGGCGAAAGACTCATACTGACCTGCCGCAAATTCAGCCGCGGCAAGGGCGTCTTCGAGACTCAGAGGCTGCTTTGCTTTTTCGGTTTCGTCAACGGTTTCGGGACTTACGGAAGGCGTTTCGTCCGCGGCGATTTCAGCATTTTCCGTCGTGCTGTTTGCCACGTTTTCGGTAACGTTTTCCGCATTTTCCGTCACGTTATCGGTAACGGTTTCCGTCACGTTTTCGGCCGTTTCCAAAGCGTCGTCGACATTGACATTCTTTTTTGTTGCCATAGTATATCTCCTTAAAATTTTGAACAAAAAACTGTATGTTGTACCATAAATTATAATAAAGGAAAAAAATATTGTCAATGCTTTTTCGGTCGCGTCGGAAAAAATAATGAATTTGCACGGCGGAATTTTTTTTGACTGACTTAAAAGCGACTTTATAATGCAAAATTGAACGATAAAGTATATTATTTTGCGTGTAAAAAATTGCGTATTTTTGGCGAATTTTTACGAAAAAACGTCGATTTCTTGAAAAATTCGGAAAGCAAACGCACGGCGGAATTTTATTGTACGACTGTATATTTTCGTACGAAAGTGTTGAAAACTCGTGCCAAAAAAATCAAAATAATTTTCCGAAAAATTTGAAAAATACCTTAAACCGCCGTAATTCCGCCTGATTTTTTTATGTTTTTGCAATATTTTGCGCCGAAATTTTTTTTAATCTTGAATTTTAACAAGTCGTATGTTATAATAAATTAGCAAAAGAATATTTTTTGTTTTGACAAAATAATTGCGAGGTAATATGTACAAGTATTCTTACAAGGCACTTTCGCCGGAAGGAAAACGCGTAAGCGGCACGATCACCGCCACGAGCGAAGACGACTTCAATCAGGTCATTTCGTCGCGCGGTCTGAAATGCTATTACGTCCATGCCACGGGAAAGGGCGACGCAAGCAAACTTTCAAAACTCGACACCGCGCTGGTGTTGCAGTTTTGCCGACAGCTCGCGTCGATGCTGAACGCCGGCTTGCCTCTTATTAAGTCGCTGGAAATGCTTTACGAACGCACCGAGAAACCGAAGCTCAAAAACGTGCTTGCCGCATTGTTTGAAGAGGTTCAGAAAGGTAACTCTCTTGCGGAGTCGATGGGTGCGCTTCCGGGCGTATTCCCCAACCTTCTCGTGAGCATGGTCAAGGCGGGCGAAATGAGCGGTAAACTGGAAGAGACTCTTATCCGAATGGCGGACTATTACGAAAAGGAAAAAAAGAGAAAAGGGCAAATCAAATCGGCAACGTCATATCCGAAAATCGTTCTGGCGATTTGTCTTGTCGTCGTTGTGGTTTTGCTTATCTGGATTATGCCGAAGATGATTTCGATGGTGTCCGAAGATAAGTTGCCACTGGTCACGAAAATCCTGCTGAAAATCAAGGACTTCATCATGAAGGACTACATACTGATTATCGGCATCGTCGCCTCGCTTATTATTTTCATCCCGATCGTTAAGCGAATCGAGGCGGTTGACCTTTTCGTTTCCAAAATGAAAGTCAAAATGCCGGGCATCGGAAAATTGCAAAAAATGATTTATACGTCGCGTTTTGCAAGCTCGCTTTGCACGCTGACGAGTTCGGGCGTACATCTTCTCGACGCGCTGACGATGGTGTCGGAGATGATGGACAACACTTACGTATCAAGGCAGATCGACGACGCTGTCGAAGCAATCCGTCGCGGCGAGTCGATATCCGCCGCGTTGCAGACGGTCGACGCGTTCGATCCGCTGCTTACGACAATGATATTCGTCGGTGAAGAATCCGGTTCTCTGGACGAGGTTCTCGGGCAGACTGCCGCTTATTTCGAAGACGAAGCGGACACTGCAATCAAGAGTCTTACCGCAATGATAAACCCCGCCCTTATGGTTGTAATGGCGGTTGTCATCGGCGTAATACTTATCGCAATACTTATGCCTATGTTCTCGATGTACGACTCGATAGGCACGGATACCGAATAAAGGGCAGATTTGGAGCAAAATTATGATTTACTACTACTTGAACAACGACAAACTCAAAGCGATGTTTGCGACGGCGAGCGGAAAGAGAATCACCGTGAAAGAATTTTACGATATGGATTTCCCCAGTGAATTTCTGAACGACCCGAGCGCAACCAATATCGACCTTCAACTTACCGAAGCGATGCTCGATATGATCCGCAAAAACGATATCAAGTCGAAAGCGGCGAAATTCGTCCTTGAAAACAACAAGATACCGTTCCGCGAGATGATTTTGCCTTACGCAAAGCCGTCGATTCTGTATCCGATAATTTCGGCGGAACTTTTCACGGATAAAAAACTTGCGGAAAGTCACACCGTCGACTTTGTCGAGATTGACAGAAATATCGAAGATCCCGACGAAGAGATGCAGGAAGCCGCGCTGAACTCCCCCGAAGAGGGCGAGGAAGAACAGGAAGAGAAGAGCGAAAAGAAAAAGAAAGCGAAAAAGGCGCGTCTTATGATCACGTACATAGACAACCTTGTCATCGAAAACCTGAAAAAGTGCTGCCGCGAAGTCGGCATGAAACTTACGGCAATCGATATTTCGCAAAGCGCGCTGTCGAAACTCGTCGATTTTATGAAAGAAGACCTGCCGCAATATTTCGTGCTTGTCGACTATCGCATGACGACGATTACGTCGTATCTTTTCGCGGATTACAAGCACGTCTTCTCGCTGTCGAAACCCATTTATTCGATGCCCAACGAAAACTATGCGAACGAAATGGCGTTTTTCATCAACGACTTTTCCGGCATCGTGAGCGAGGCGATTCAGTTCTTCCGCTCGAAATATACCGATTACAAATTCGACGACGTGTTTATCACGGGCGACCTTGACAGGTTCCAGTCGGTCGAAAGCGACCTTTACGGTTTCATGGGGCTTAACGTCAAGATGCTTCCCGTACCCGAAAGCGTATCGGGCGTCGAGCAGCTTGATTTCAACGCGCTTTCACCGCTTATCGGCACAATGCTCAAATAACGAGGTGGATTATGGCAAAGAGAAAGAGAAACATAGATTTTATCGCCGCGCAAAAGGCGATTGGAAAATCGGGGCAAAGCACCTCGTTTGAGTTTATTCTTGTCGTTACGGTCGTCGTGGTGGCATGCGCGATGGTCGGGTGGTATCTTGTGGCGCGTTCGCAGTACAACACTGCCGTGTCCGACCTTGAATCTGCCAAGACGGAACTCACCAACCAGAAAAACACGCTTGCCAAGAACGAAGACAAGTTCAAAAACTTCACGGTGGTGCTTGACAAAAACGGCAACCCCGTGACGAAAGGCACCGACAAATACGGCAACACGATTTACCAATACGAGTCGTTGACGGAAGTCGCGACGCGCGTTGCAAACGCACTTGCGGGCGCGCAGGCAACGTCGAAAGAAGCCGACGCCGCGATAAACCTTACCGGCACGATTTTCGACATAATCTTCACAAGCGCGAACAAGACGGAGTGCAAGGTGACGCAGTTCACTTTCACCAACGGAAGGATCACGTTAAAACTTACGGGCAAGGGTTCCCAGTCGATGCGAAACTACGTTTCGGCGATTAAGGAAAACGGCAGCGGCTATATTCAGAGCGTTGAGCCGTCGATGGACACCGCTACCGATTTTTCGGTAAGTTTCGATGTCGTGAACGATAAACTTTTCGGCGGCAGCGACAAATAAGGAGGACGGGAAAATGACGATTAACAGAAAAGAAAAAATATTGATTTTCGTGCTTATCCTGTTCCTGCTTGTAGGCGGCACGTACACTCTTGGCATCATGCCGAAAAACAACGACAAAAAAACCGCTCAGGAAGAGTTGCAGACGGTCGAAGGCGACATCGCGAAGGTCAAAAAGCAAATCGACGCGGTGAGCCCGGCAAGGTACAACAAGCTCGTTGAAGAAATCAGACAAAACGAGGCGGCGTTGAAACAACTTACCAGTCCGAGCAACAACCTTAATGAAGAACTTATACCCAGCAATATGCCCGGACATCAGGATTCTGTGGCGATTGCGGAAACGCTGTACAAGTTCTTTGGCGACCTTGGTTTCAACGTTGAGATAAGCCTTGGCAGGCCCGTCACGACGTCCACCAAAAAGGTTTACACCATATCGAGCGCATACAAGACGGACATGCAGACGCTTTACAAGGTGACCGACGCGATCGCGCGCGTGAAGTCGTACAATCTGACGTATCTTTCGATGACGCCGGACGGAAACGACGTTTCGGGCACGTTCACGATGACGATCACGTACATTCTGAACGAATAGCACGACATTACTTGTGCGGAAGCGGCACCTTAAAATAAAGGATATTATATTATAATATAACTACAACTTACGAAAACGCGCGAAAGCGCAGTCACAAAGATAAGACGGGAAAAATAAAAAAGTACGATTGACGGAAGGAGGTCAATTATGCTGACGTTATTAAATAATATAGAAAGGTTTAACAAGCGGTACAATAAAAAACGCGGCAGCGCGATGCTTATGGTACTTATGACTATGGCGATTATTATCGTCGTAGGCACTTCTATGCTCTTTGTGACGCTTTCCTCCTTCTCGAACAGTATTGCGGACACCCAGCAGGAACGCGCGTACAACGCCGCACTCACGGTTTCGGACACGTTGAAAGGCTCGACGCAACTCAACACGATTATCGAAACCTACTTTACCAAAATCAAAGAAAACGGCTTTGCCGAGGTTCAGTTTTACAACGATACCGATTTTGATAACCAAGCGGTGAATTATACGATAGTCAACGGCGTGAAAGTTTACGTCACGTTGTCGAAATCGCCAAGCAGCAGCGCAAGCAAAATCGACAAAGTTCTTGTCGACATAAAAGGCGTCAAAGGCTCGCAGGAAAGCACGGTAAGTTTTGAGGCGGACTCTGTACCTGACGGGAACTCGACCACGATTCAGGACACGTTTGGCAACTCGTTTGTTGTCAGCAACAATATGGGCTCGTCGGTTACGTCGCCGTATCAGATTTATAAGCGTATCGAAGGCGACGTATCAATCAACTGTTTTGATACTGAAAACGGTGAACGCGTGATGAAGACGCGTATATTCAACCCCGTTGTTCTGGAAGGCGTGACAGGCAGTGTTTATGCCAACGGCGACCTTATCATCGGCGCGCCCGACAATATGCTGAGGGTGCAGGGCAACGTGTACGTTGACGGCAACCTTACAATCAGGGGGCTTGCGCTTGGCGTAAATCTTCCCGCGCTGACGAAAAAATACTACGCAAAGAAATACCTTTATTATTACACCTACGCGTATGGTGAATTTGGAAGCATTGCGGTTCCGCCAAACAATAATGCCGGATATAAAAATTCGAGTACGACAAAACTTGGCGAGGCGATGTACGAAAAGTTGAGCGACGGCACGTACAGACCTATTCAAACGTATGACAAGCTTTCGCACTTCACACTGATGGATCTTGCGGGCGACGCAAACGAATATACTTTCTGGACGAAAAACTACGGTGAAAACAATACCACCGGCAATTATACGTGGGAACAAGTCACGATTACGCTCAGGGTAAAAGACAAAAACGGAATCTGGCAGAATATCGATGCGGAATATAACCAGGGTGGCATCAATAACGCGCAATATCTCGGCGCGTCGATGTATAAATATACTCCGGACGGAAGTGAACCTACCGATGAAGGAACCCCCATCATGCAATATCCGCAGGGCGGCAATATTTATTGCAGCGGCGACATTATCTTTGACACCGTCAACGTCGGCAACGTTTTCTCGTTTGACGCAGGTGTTTTCAATACCGGTTCCACCGACGCAGGCCATGAAGATCAGGACGAAAAACCCGATGCTTCCGCCCTTGATAAAATCAACAAGTGGTTAAGCGAACATCTTGGTATCGACCTTGTTAACCCAAGGTTCCCGTATTACAGTTATGCCTACAACCTTGACGGCAAAGGCGACGGCACAATTCCCGTCCACACAAAGATTGAGGGCGACGTATTTTGTCAGGGACGCATGATTATCGCGCCCGAAACACAAAAGTCTTATATAAACTATAAGGACGAACAATGGCTTGGCATAGCATCAGACCTTTCAGACACAAAAAAATACATAGGCGGGAAGGTTGTTGCAAGCGATGACTTTGTCTTAAAGGACAGCGGCGCGTTTTTGAGCCAAATCAAAGACAAATGGCAGCAAGTCACGGGCAAGAAATGGGGCGATGCGTTTGACTTCGGCACGGTAAAACTTGATGTGACATTGAACAGATTCTATACCAATGAGTTGGTTGATAATGACAACAATACGCTTGCAGAATACAGCGGAAATATGGCGTCGTTTATCGAGGCATATAAGCAGGCTTATGGCAAGGAAAAATTAAGCAATAGCGAGTCGATAAAACGCCTTAAAGAGAAGTTTGAAGAACTCGGAAAAGACGGGTATTATTATCTTACCGGTGGCAATTATACGCAGTTTGGCAACGGAAACAACCTGAACGGTGCCAATATTAAAGAGAAAAACAATACAATATGGTATGATTTCCGCAAGCCCGAATTCAGCGAGACTTCCAACCTTTATATCCAGAACTCGCCGATAAGAAAAGGAACGTCGTGCGGTGATATTGAACACAAAAACAGCAACAACATTGACCCGTGCACACTTGAAAAGTACGCGTCCGATGACAAATACCGCGTTGTCGAAAACGTTGACGAAAAAGACAAGGACGGCAAACCCGTGACAACCCGCACGGTTGTGGGCGGCATATCTTACACCGCCGCACTTTCCGTCAGATACTGCGAAATTACCGTCAACAACGTATTTTGCGACGGCACAATCAGCGTGCTTGAAAGCAAACTGCCCGGCTTTGAAAACACGGCGGCGGTCAACGTGAAAAATAATTATTTCGGCAGCGACTTTGTGAAAAATGAACTTAAAAAAGCCTCAATCATGGACTTTTTGAAAAACGTTCTGCAAAAAAACAATGCACAGTTGACTGACGAAGAGATTTTGAAAGAGTATTTCGGCTTTGACGGCAACAAAAACAATTTCAAGGGCGAAACAAACTTTGTCTTTGATGTCCGGGACGACAGCCAAAATGAATACGAAGAAGGTTGGTGGCATAACTTGCTGTATCGTACGGATGACATCACTCATAATAGGAAAGTTGTCATTATCCGTGCGCATTACGAAATGACCGAAACGGTTACTTGGACAAACGAAGAAGAATGGGATCTTTCAGAAAATAAATGTAAAAAGAGTGATGGAAAACGAAATCATAGATACTTGATCAAGAAACATGGAGAGGATTGGTCATACAAAGCATCTTATTCCGAAGGCAAGTATGTTGCTGATATAGCATATTGCATTGAAGATAATGCAACGTCTTCAAAGAGCGGATATACTAATAATGAGAAGAATGCTACCAATAAGTTGATAACGTCCGACGGAAAAATCATAGACTATGATAAACGCGGAAGTCTTGGTTTGAGTGCTGCGGAAGAAGCCCTTGTGAAGTATCTTTATGAATCAAAAGATAGTGGAATTTATAAGTACGCTCTTAATCTTGCGCAAACGGCGTTTATAGATTTCACGACAAAACCAACAGACGAGACAGGCAAGGAGTATTCGGACATTGAGTCTTACTTCAAAGAAAAACACATTGCAGGATTTGACAATTTAACCGATAACCCTCGCGGTACAGAAGGTGTAGTTTGGGGAAAAGAGGTTAGCATTTCTGCTGATTGTACTTATTGGAGAGACTATAAGGAAGAACATGATAAGAACTTAAAGGAGCATAACTCTCCGGAAAGCGTATCGTATTATACGTCCGCATCACGCGTAAGGACAGCAAGATATGACTTTACTCTGAAACCGTTTGCGAACATTACCGGCGGTAGCAAACTTGCAGGTTATGACAAACTGTCTTACGTGCTGAACGGAAACGATATTCTGACAAGTGCGTTCCTTAATACCGATTACCTTATCACGATGTTCAGCAACGGCGCGAACGACTTTGACGGCATCGATCTCAACGCCTTGTTGGGCGCGGCTGCAAACGGTCTTGTCGGCTCGGCAATCATAGGCGGCAAGTTAAAGACGTTTGGCGTAGGCAGTACGTCAAATCAGTTTGACGCAATGAAAGGCACTACAAAGGCGTTCAACGAAGGCTTATACGGCATGTATCTTGTCGTGGATAATAGATATTCCTTGGTTGACAACGCCGCGACCGTAAAGGCGATTTTTGAAGAAATCAAGTCGCCGGAATTTGCAACCGTCGTGGAGGCGAACGCCAATCAGGAACAAGCCAAAGAGAATGTCAAGAAAATCCTGGCAGATTTGAAAGAAAAGGGCGATATCGAAGAGTACAATACCTTCGATATTTATGGCTCAATCAACGAGTATGATAGATATCTTCTGGGCATTACAAGTGGGAAACCTGTCAAAGATTATAAATGCTCAAAAGGCACTTTGACAAAGATGTATATCAGGCTTTTGCAATCGTCAATGCCGAACAACCCCATGCCCGAATCTTGGTTTATAACAGATTCATTGCCCAACAATGAAGACTCGCGTTTTAATATCAGATATTATTACATGGAGAGTTCAAATGATATTGAAGACGGTACCGGCTTAACGTTAAGGTTGATGGATTTCTACAACAAAGATAACGCGAACAGCCCACATCTTCGCGCGGACAACACGTTTGCAATCGACGAAAAATACAATCAGACGTTTACCGGGCTGAAAGATAAAACTTTGAGTGGATTTAGCGTCATAGCGCAACGCTCGGAAGTGCAATATACGATAAAGCAAAATACGTACTTCAATTTTGAAGAAAGCAATACGCAAATCGTGTTCGGGGCGTCCACGGATGGCGTTGACAAGAGGGTTCGTATGAACTTCCTTATCGACACGTCGGAAAAAGATGTCTATATCTTCTTCCATTGCAAGGCGCTTGATAAATCAAAGGACAAGAAAGAACAAACAAGGTTCTTGTTCCAAAAATGTTCGTTCCAGGTGACGGGCAAAAACAATGCATACCTTATGCTTGTGGACGACACTTCCTTTGCCGCAAATGCGTACAGCCTGGAAATAAGCAATACGATACTTTCCGAGGACAAGACGGACGAAAAAGTCGGCACGCATTTCAAGTCGAACACGTATCAGAGGTACGTTGCAAGATTCAAGGGACACGGGAATGCTTACTCGGCATGGAATGTCAGCAACTTGTTTGACATATCACAGATGCAAGCATTGCCTGACGGCGATCCGGCAAAAGTCGGCAATATGTTCATAATTGGTATGGGCAGAAACTACGTCAAGTTCGGACGTGGCGGCTCGGTCAACGCGATGGTTTATATCCCCAACGGCATGTATTCCAACGAATCGTCGGGTCTTTTCAACTCAATCCCGATCGGAAACTCGGGCAATAACGAGGCGTCTATTGTTGCAAAAGATATTTATATCGGCGGAAGTAGCCGCGGACAACTGATTTTTTCAAGCTACGACGCGGCAAAAATCGGCAGCAAGAACAATAATAGTTCAGGCTTGGTTATGGACGGTTTGATTAACCCCGACACGGTGTCGCACGACACGAAATGGGTTGCGGGCGATTACTATTACGGCTAAGATGAGAAAGGTTTTGAAACGCTTAAAACTGAATAAAAAAGGTTTTACCTTTGCCGAATGTATCGTTGCAATCGCGTTGTTTGCGATCGTCGGCACGCTGGCTTTCACCATGTTCAACACGGCGACGCGCTATATGTCCAAGGCGAAAAAGGAAGAAGCCAAAAGGTCGCAGGCGCAGGAGCAGGCTCTTTTGAACACGTTCAAGTACAAGGAAGGCGACGAGGTTAAGGGATATATCATTTATCCGAGCCGCGTTTTGCAGGTGTCGTACATCAGCACGTCAAAAGGCAACGTGCCGCAGTACTCAGTGGTGCTTAATTACGACACCGATTACGGCGCGGTACCGTTTGCGGTTGCGGTCGAAAAAGTAGGCGCCCCCAAAGTGCCATATATCCACAGTATCACAAAATATCAGGTGACGTCGGACAAGGGCACAAAACGTATACTTTTTGTTTATGACGACGATATCGATTACGACCTGAACGATCCGGCACAAGTCAAAGATCATATTCTTCCGCTTGAATGGGTAAAGAATAACTATAAGAACTGACATGAGAAAACTCGCAAAAATCTTAAAAAATAAAAAAGGCTTCACCTTGGTCGAAGCGATCGCGGTCGTCTCCATTATGGGTATTCTCGCAACGGTTATCGGCGGGCTTGTCACGGCAGGCACGACGGCTTATATGCGCCAGAAAGAAAACGCCGCCGCAAAAGACCTTGGCACAATCGTCCAGAACGAGATCAAGCGGGCGGCAAGGTCGTCGGTTGAGGTATATTTGCAGGACGGCGAGCTCCCGATAGATACCAACATGATTACAATCGGCGATACTCAAACCACGTACCAGATGAAAAACGCGCCGACGGGCGAGTACAAGATGTTCTCGTCGTCCGAATACGGCAGGCTTGTGTATTCGACGGACAGCGGCAACACCACGCAGGAATACTTTACTGATCCTAATCGGGAGGCGGAACGACGCGCGTTTTACGGCAGTTTCACGATTAAGGTTTACTTCCGTGCGATTGTCAATACCTTTGGTGAGATTACGTCCGTCAAGGTGTTCTGCGATGTCTATAACGCCAAAGGGCAAAAAAAATTCGACTCCCCGGGGCTTGAAATCGACTTTATCGAGGCGGATTACAGCCAATCGACGGAAACTAAACGTTTCAAAGGCATTTTCAGTTTCGAGCAGGGCAATATCGGGGCAATCACGGGCGACGCAGCCGCCGGTCAATACAAAAACATGCTGCTGGACGCTAACTACAAGCCGTACAATAACAACGACAAAGGGTTCAAGAATTTTTATTTCCGAACCGTGACAGGCGGTTGATAAAATGGAACTTGGCCATCTGTTATTCACGATATTTTCCGCATTTTTCGGGCTTGCGGTCGGCAGTTTTCTGAACGTTTGCATTTACCGCATTCCCAAAGGCACGTTTTTCACCGAAAAACACAGTTATTGTCCGAAGTGCGGGCAGCCGCTGAAATGGTACGACATGGTGCCGGTTTTCAGTTGGATTTTTCTTGGCGGAAAGTGCAGGAATTGCAAGGAAAAAATCTCCGCAAGGTACCCGATTGTGGAGTCGCTCAACGCCGTATTGTGGACGTTGTCGGCATATTTTATTGGGCTTAACGCCAACGCGTTCATATACGACGCGCTGTTTTCGGCGCTTATCGTGATGACGTTCATAGATATCGACACGAAAGAGATCCCGAACGGCATCGTCGTGTTCATCATAATTTTGTCGATCCCGCTGTTTTTCACGGCGAAGGACGTTGTGTGGTGGCACAGGCTTGTGGGCGCGGTGGTTATCAGCGTGCCGCTTTACGTAATCGCGCTTGTGACGGGCGGCATCGGCGGCGGCGACATAAAGCTTTATTTTGCGCTGGGGCTTGTGTTGGGGCTTTACCCGACGCTTGTGTCGGCGTTTATCGCGATAGTGTCGGCGGGGCTTATCGGCGGCGTACTTTTGCTGACGAAAAAGGTCAGAAAGGGGTACGAGCTTCCGCTTGGTCCGTTTATCGCGCTTGGTGCGGTGGTCACGGTTTTTGCGGGCACGCCCATAATCGACGGCATAAAAAACATATTTGGAATATAATATTTATATATCATAAGGAGAAGAGATGCAAAGAGGAGCAAGTTTAGGCGACATCCTGTTGGAGAAAGGCTTTATCAAGCAGGCGCAACTGGATGACGCAAAACGTTGGCAAAAAACCCATCCCAACGAAAAAATCAGCGCGATTCTGCTTTCGCGCGGCATTATCACCGAGGACGCGATGCTCTCTGCAATGGCGGAGCGTTTCAACACGACCTATATAAATACGGAGCTTGTCGTCCGTCGTCCCGAAATTCTGAAAAACGTACCGGAGCAAATCGTCAAAAAGCACTGCATAATGCCGCTTGACGTGAAGGCAGGGCAGATTATCATTGCCACGCACGATCCGCACGACATCGGCGCGTTCGAGGACGTAAAGATGGTCACGCGTATGGACGTCGGTTTTGTCCTTGCGCCGCAGCGTATCATCGAAAGCGCGATTGAAAAGTACTACACCAACGCCGGCAACTTCTTCGTGTCGGACGAAGCGACGCAAAAGGTTGTCCAGCAGACTTCGGCGGCGACCCAGCAAAAGTTGTCCGAAATCGAAAGCCGCGTTGACAACACTCCTGTCGTCAAACTTATCAACAGCCTTATCACGCAGGCGTACATGCGCCGCGCGTCTGATATTCATATTGAGCCGTTTGAGGAGCAAATCCTTGTCCGCATGCGTATCGACGGCGAGCTTGTCGAATGTATGCGCTTGGACATTTCCACGCTTAACAGTATCGTTTCGCGTTGTAAAATCCTTGCGGGCATCAACATTGCTGAAAAGCGAATCCCGCAGGACGGCCGTATCGACTTCAACAACGGCGACATCAACATCGACCTTCGTGTCAACACGCTGCCCACGATTTACGGTGAAAAGGTCAACATGCGTCTTCTTGCAACCGAGGACGCCGCTCTTATCACACTTCCCGACCTTGGCATGCCCGACAAACTGTTTAATCAGTTCTCCCGCATCATCAAAGCGCCGAACGGGATCATTCTTGTCACGGGGCCTACGGGTTCAGGTAAGTCGACGACGTTGTACGCCGTCCTTAGCGAACTCAACAAACCGAACGTCAATATAACGACGGTCGAAGACCCTGTCGAAAAGCAAATCTTCGGCGTCAATCAGGTGCAAACCAACGCAAAGGCGGGCTTAACGTTCGCAAGCGGACTTCGCGCAATCCTGCGTCAGGACCCGGACATCGTCATGATCGGTGAAATTCGTGATACCGAAACCGCCGAAATCGCAATCCGCGCCGCTATCACGGGCCACTTGGTTTTGTCCACGCTGCACACCAACGACGCCGCGTCAAGTATCGTCCGTCTTATCGACATGGGCGTTGCGTCATACATGGTCGCGTCGTCCGTGAACTGCGTTGTCGCGCAAAGGCTTGTCAAAAAACTTTGCCCGGAATGCAAGAGAAAGCGCGAAATCAAGGCGGAAGAGGCTGCAATTCTGAAAGATCCGTCAATCACTCACATTTATGAGCCTGTCGGCTGCCCCCGCTGCGGCAACACCGGCTACAAGGGACGTACCGCAATTTACGAAATTATCGAAATCGACAGCGACCTTCGCCGCATGATATCCGAGGGCAGGACAACCGAGGAAATCCGCGACTTCGCCAAAGAGCACGGCGCAACGTTTTTGGAAGACAGCATCCGCACGCTCATCGGCAACGGCACGACGTCCATGTCCGAGTTTTACCGCCTTATTTACAGCATTTAATAAACGCACTTTATGTCATTGCGAGCGTAAATCAGGGGACCCCAATAGATACTTTTGTACTTTTGGGGAAAAGGCGCACACAAACAAAAGAGTGAGCGTTATCGCTTGCGATAACGTGATTTCAAAAGTGCAGTGTGCGACGCATCGCCCGGAAGGGAATCCATATGGAACAAACCAAAACAAAAACTCTGCAACTTCTTGCAGAGTTTTTATATTTATTTTGATGGAAACCATATTTCTTTTGCATTTGGGGGTAGAGCGTCTTTTTTGGACGGCTTTACGTTAGCAAATGCAGAAGTCTCGTAACAAAGCGCATTTTTAATTTCGTTAATTTTATCTTTATCACGAATTATTACGTTGTGTTCAAAAGAACTGATTGCCATAAATCACCTTTTGTTTTTTTCTTATTTTATCACACAATGTCGGCAAAAACAAGCAAAAAAAAGCGAGGCGTTTGCCTCGCTTAATGTTTTGTTGTTAAAAAGTGATTTTATTCGCCATCACCTGGTTTTGAAACAACGCCTTCTTCATTAACGGTATAGGTTGCATCACCATCGCCATTGCCTTGTTTACCGGTATAAGAAACAGTGAAAACTTTACTTGCATATGTTACGCCGATTGTTTTACCTTTTACACTAGCTCCGCCTAATGTTACTTTATCTCCATATTGGTCTTTTAATGCTTTGCCGATACCCATAGTGTCATCAATTTCAAAAACATTGCCATTCTTCTTTAAGAAAAGTTCCAAAGAAGTGTCATCAGTAAAGTCATAACTCTCTTCCATTATTTTTGTAGAAATAAAGTCTGCAATACCTTTCGCTTCTGATGCCATGGTTTTGTCTGTTTGTTTGTTCAACTGCGAAACCGTAACGCCGGCGACCGTGCCTGCAAGGACTGCCATGATTGCGATTACGACGATAAGTTCAACGAGCGTAAAGCCCTTTTTGTTTTTTCTAAGTTTTAACATTTATGTTAATCCTCCACTATAATTATTTCAAAATTTGAGCATACAGGGCAAAAAATCCTTATTTTGCGATTAGTAAGTCAAAAACCGCGCTTGAAATGGTGTTTTTTATCAAACTGTCAAAAGGACACTCTTGCTAAATATATGACCGACTGTGATATTTTTTTTGGTATCATATAAATCATTAAATTAAAAACCGAGAATGCGTCACAAAAATACAATTAAATTTTTTGGTTTATGACAAGGTTCCCTTCCGGGGGATTCTCACGTCGTTGCTATACAACTCCTCAGAATGACATAAAATAAACCAAACGAATACTTTATCCGTCTTTGCAATACTCTTCATTCGTTTCCCTTCGGTACGAAGTACTTTGTCATTGCGAGCGTAGCGTGGCAATCGCCCGGAAGGGACACCGCATTGTAATGACATTAAATACTTCGTACCGAATGAGATAAGGTAACCGCATTGTGATGACAGGACACCCTGGCGTAAGCCGCACAGCACGCCGATTACACTGTATGAATTTTGGTAAATGTTAGTATTTGCTGGGAAAAATTTAAAAAAACGTATGAAAATATTTGAATATGTGCATTGAATGGGCGAAAGTTGCACAATAATGGGACTTTTTTGGACTATTATACAATATAGTACTATTATAGTATTTAAATATTTTCAAAAAAAGTATTGACGAGGCATATTTTATAAAGTATAATTATAAATGTAAAGGGAAACTAAGACATTTTTTTATGCAGTTTCCCCTGAACAAAAAAATATCGGACAAAACGTCGCAAAATAAGGATTTGTCGCAGCATTGCTTTGTTCAATAACAGAGAGCGTTGAATAAGCAACATCGCTTATTCCACTGCGTGCGAAGCACTTAATGTCATTGCGAGAAGTTGCTTATTACGGGGACCCCAAAAGATACTTTGTACTTTTGGGGAAAAGGAGCACACAAGCAAAAGAGTGAGCATTATTGCTTGCAATAATGTGATTTCAAAAGTGCAGTGTGCGACGGGTACCGATACCAAACATTGAAATAATTATAGTGGAGGATTAACATAAATGTTAAAACTTAGAAAAAACAAAAAGGGCTTTACGCTCGTTGAACTTATCGTCGTAATCGCAATCATGGCAGTCCTTGCAGGCACGGTCGCCGGTGTTACGGTCACCCAGTTGAACAAAAATACTGATAAAACAAACGTGATGACAAATTTGAACAGCCTTGCTTCTGCTCTTGTGACCGAAATTGTTGAAAATGAAGGTGCAGAATTATTAAAAGATGATAAAACCGCATATGATTACACAAAGGTTGTTGAGTTCTTAACGAAAAAAGCATCAGGTATAACTATTAAAAGCGGCGAGATGGTAGACACTGTTGATAAAGCAAATAAAGTTGCAAAAGGACAATTCTTTGTTTATATCAAAACAACGGGTGCAAAAGATACTCTTGGTGATATTTATATCGGATATAATGGAAAATCAAATAGTGAATTCAAAAAAGGATACATTTCTGTTTCAGATGGTTCATTAGGTGAATTGAAGAAAGGTGACGCAGCAAACTTTGGTGATTTTATTACCACCGCACCCGCTCCTGAAGGACAAGGCTGATAAAATCACTTTTTAACAGCAAAACAAAAAGCGAGGCAAACGCCTCGCTTTTTAATTGCCAAATTTTACCCTTGTTTCTTGAAATATATCCGCTTGGGGTTTATAATTGAAGTATAGAAATTCTTTTTGCTATATATAAGGAGGAAATCAATATGAAATTGAAAAAAGGTTCAACAGTAGCAACGATAGTTGCTTTAATATTTGCTATAACACTTTTTGTAGCGCAGTATATTTTCTTGTTTAAGGTTGATACGAAAGAAGCAATAAACTTTGTGATTCTTGTTGCATGTGTAATACTTGCACTGTATCTATTGGGCTATTTAATTAGCTTATGTGATACGCCATATCAAAAAAGACTACGGTTTGGTTTTCAAATGTTTTTCGATGAGAGAAAAGACAAGTTAGAGGATTTTCAAAAGTATTGCATTGAAAAAAGAGAAAATGAAGATATACAATTACTGTTTGTCTATTTTGACAAGATTAAAAGCAAAGAAGAAATCTTAAAAGCGTATATTGCTAACGATGAAGCGTTTTTTTTGAAATTATGTAAAAAAGTTGGGTTTAATGACCGTTCTAATATTAGAAGCAGTGTTAAAACAATATTTGAGGAAAAAGGACTGCCGAAGAATTGCGATTATTTTACATATTACAAAAGTGGTTATTATGTAAATGTCGACAATAATTTAAGTATCGGATTGTCTATTGTTTCATTTTTAATTACAGTGTATTCTTCGTTAAATTTGCTAAACATATTAAAGTCGCCTAAGGTGTATATTCCTATAGGTGTTATTGCGGTATCGGGAATATTGATGATAAGTGTTGAGTTTTTATTAAAACGACGAAATACAAGGAATCTGCCAATTACTAAATGCGACGCCTACAATGAACTTGTTGATGCTTATAAAACCTTTTGTGGCGAAGAAGTGGAGAAGAAAATTCTTTATTGATACAAAAGGCAAGATTCTATTGAGAATTTTTGTAGAATTCTACACTTTTTCTCAATACGACAAATCTTTGAGTATAAAATAAAGACATTAAGCCGGAATTCGGACAATCAAAAAGCGAGGCATTTGCCTCGCTTTTTGTTTAATATTAATACTATATTATGCCTTACGAAGGGAATGAACCCGTTGTAACTTCGCCTTGTGCACCGTCAGTAATAGAAATATATACTTTCTCATATTGACTAGTTTTTCCTTTATAGCAAATATATATGTATCCATAAGGATCATCGGTATTAGCATCTTTTGCTTTGACTTTAACAAAGAATTCACCTTTATTACCTTCAGAATCTTTAATGGTGATGCCACTTGCCTTTTTTTGTAAGAATTCTGCGATCGTGCTTGCAGTGTAAGCATTTTCACCATCACCTAATAAAACTTTTGTTCCTTCATCGCTTTCTGCAACTTCGGTTATAATAACATTTGCAAGTTTGTTTAAATTTGTTGTTACGTTGGTTTTGTCCGTATTTTTGTTCAACTGTGAAATCGTAACACCGGCGACCGTGCCTGCAAGGACTGCCATGATTGCGATTACGACGATAAGTTCAACGAGCGTAAAGCCCTTTTTGTTTTTTCTAAGTTTTAACATTTATGTTAATCCTCCACTATAATTATTTCAATGTTTGGGTATCGGGTACGTTGCGATAGCGCGCTGTCATTGAACAAAGCAATGCTGCGACAAATCCTTATTTTGTGAACACGTCTTTCCCCACGGGTACAAAAGTATCCCGCGGGGTCCCCGATTTCAATGTTATAAGTTATAGTGAGTTGTATGTGAAAAATAATATATTGACACTGTACTCGCGAAGTAGTATAATTATATAAGTATGAAAAGGCGTGTTTTCAAAAATAAAAAAGGCTTTACGCTCGTTGAACTTATCGTGACAATTGCCATTATGGCGATTCTTGCCGCGGCGGTTACGCCTGCCGTTTACGTCACGACAAAACGCCGTCAGAAGAGCACTGCCGAAACCGACACGCAGACCATGTACAGGAACGCGATCGCGGCGGTTACGTACCTTTCGGGGCAGTATATTTATCCCAACAAGCCGGATCCGCGCAAAGAAGACGTGGACAACGGCGTGCATGGGTGGTACGTCACGTATTCCGCAATGGTGTGCAAGCGCATTTATCAGACCGTAATCGGGCTGGACATTCCCGTCAAATATTACAATCCCGATGCGTCGGGGACGGAAAAGGTCCTTGTGCCTGACGGCTGCAACGCGGTGGAGCGCAGTTCCTTTGTCAACGCGGACAACAAAAATCCTTATATCGTCATTCAGGTTGTGGGCGTTACGAATAACGACGAAATCGAATATTACCTCATCGTCAGCTACCACAACGACAAGAATAAGTTTGAGGCTTGGGACGGCGGCGCGACGGTGCCAACGGCTACGCTTGAATACGTCACGAAAGATCCGACGACAAATCCGCAACTTAACCGCGCATATCAGACCAACAAGGGCACTCCCATCCGCTATACGTTCAAAATAAGAACAAAGTAAGGCTATTATGAAATATATCTTGCAGTTTTTTTACCTGGTTTTACAGTTCACCTGGGGCGCGATTCAGAACGTCCTGGGGTGTTTGCTTTTCCTGAAAAATATCAGGTGCGAGCACGCCTATTACCACGGCGCAATCCTGACCTTCCACGAGGGCGATTGGGGCGGCGTGTCGTTGGGCGCGTTTATCTTCATCAACGGCAAGCGCGGCGATGAGTACAAAAAAACCGTGTCCGTGCATGAGTACGGCCATACCATTCAGTCGCTGATTCTGGGGCCGCTGTATCTGTTTGTCGTCGGGATTCCGTCGTTTGTATGGTGCAACAACAAAAAGTGCATCGCTTATAGACAGGAACAAAATAAATCCTATTACGATCTGTATTGCGAAAGCTGGGCGAACAGGCTCGGCGAGGCGGTCACGCACGAGGAGGCACCGCACAAGTGAAAGAAAAGTTCAACGGGGTACTTTTGCATATAGGAAGTCTGCCGTCTGAATACGGCGTCGGCGCGCTGTCCGAGGGCGCGTTTTCTTTTGTCGATTTTTTGGCGGACGCGAAGGTCGATTTCTGGCAAACGCTGCCGTTATCGCCAACGTCTTTCGGCGACAGCCCGTATCAGTCGCCGTCGGCATTTGCGGGGAATCCGTACTTTATCGATATAAATACGCTTGTTAAACGCGGGCTTTTGACGGAAAACGAGGCAAAACGCGCCAAAACAAAATCACTTGACTACGCCGAAATTTTTAACTCGCGATACGACGTGCTGCGCTGCGCGTTCAAAAGATTTCAAAAAAATTCCGATTATTCAAAGTTTCTTGAAAATAACGAATATTGGCTGGACGACTTCGCGCTGTTTATGGCGCTCAAAGTCAAAAACGGGTTTTCGTCGTTCGATACGTGGGAAAAGGACGAAAGACGGCGCGATACGCTGTCCGACGAAAAAATCGCCGCGCTTCAGGACGAGTGCGATTTCTGGCGGTTTTTACAGTTCGAGTTCTATCGCGAATTAACCGCGCTTAAAGACTACGCAAAATCCAAAAACGTCGCGCTTATCGGAGATATCCCCATCTACGTTGCGTACGACAGCGCGGACGTCTGGGCACACCCCGAAATATTCAGACTTGACAAAAATATGCGCCCGAAAGAGGTCGCCGGCGTGCCGCCCGATTACTTCTCCGCCGACGGGCAACTGTGGGGCAATCCGCTGTACGACTGGAAAAAACAGCAGTCGGACGGCTTTTTGTGGTGGCATCACCGCTTGCTGCATCAGCTGAAATTCTTCGACAAAATCCGCATCGACCACTTCCGCGCGTTTGAAAGCTACTACGCCGTGCCGTATGGTGCAACGACCGCAAAAATCGGCAGGTGGGTGAAGGGCGTCGGCACAAAAATCTTCGACGGGCTTGACCTCGACGGCAGAATCATCGCCGAGGACCTCGGAATTATCACCGATAAGGTGCGCCGCCTTGTGAAACGTACCGGCTTCCCCGGAATGAAAGTCTTTCAGTTCGCTTTCGACGGCAAGAGCGATAACGAGCATCTGCCGGAAAACGTGAAGTATAACACCGTCTATTACACCGGCACGCACGACAACGATACGCTGAAAGGCTGGTACGACGCGCTCGATAACGGCACCAAAGAGTACGTCAAAAAAACCCTCGGCGCAACCGACGAGAACGTCTTTGATAAAACTTTCAAAAGGGTAATGCGCTCCCGCGCGAAATTCGTCATCGTGCCTATGCAGGACTATCTGTTGCAAGGCTCGGAGGCGAGAATGAATACCCCGGGAACGAACGACGGGAATTGGAAATACGTCCTGCCGAAAAATTACGCAAAGGTGAAAAACCGCATAAGAAAGTACGTCAGGAACAGATGTTCAGATAGCCGAGCCAGGAATAAATAAGGGAAACAACGTTAAAATCCTGTGCCTTTTTCGGTGATGATATTTTCACCGCTCAGGTAAATTTTGTAATATACTTCACGATATTCTTGCGACTTTCCCTTGTAATAAAGATAAATCGCGTTTTGCTTAAAATCGGCGGAAAAAGTCCCTTTTTTTTCGGGAACGCCGTACGAATCAGCCCATTTTAAGGACGAAAACCTGTTTTTTAAGGTATTGTAAGCGGCTTCCGAGTACGCATCCGTCCATATTTGGTCGATACTGCCATCCAACAAAAGATCTGTCACGTAGATTTCGATCCCCGTAAGTTCGGTGAAGAACGCAGGGCGTTCAACGACTTCCTGCGCCCACGAAACGATTTGTGCAGAAATTTGCTTTCCGTTGTATATGTAGTTGACTTCGTCGGTTTTCTTGTTGAGAATGCCCACGGTTGCGCCCGAAACGACGCCGGCAAGCACCGCCATAATCGCAATTACGACGATAAGCTCCACAAGAGTGAAACCTTTTTTATCGTATTTCATAATTATATTATACAAAACCGCCGACGTTTTGTCAAAACCGACGTATTATCAGGGCGAAACGGAAAATACGATTTTGGAAAACCGCCGTTTTTCGTTTTGTTGAGTTCAAATTTTTTGAAGGTTTTTTTGAAAATCAATTTTTTACAAGTCGTAATAATTGACAGTGATGAATGTCAAAATGACAGTGTGTTTTGTACGGAATAACATATCAGGACTTGTCGTTGCGTTTGTCGCAAAGTATGAGCGATATATCGTCGCGCACTATGCAAAGGAATTTCAAAAGACATTCCGTCTCGGACACGGTAAGGTCGCGCGTCAGTATCGTCGCAACGGACAGGGCAAGATTTGTGAGTTCAATGACGTTGAGCCGCGAAAGTTCCATAAGGCAGTTTATGCCGTATCGGCGCACACTGTGCTTTTGAAATCACATTATTGTAGACAATAATGCTCACTCTTTTGCTTGTGTGCGCCTTTTCCCCACGGGTACACAGTATCCCGCGGGGTCCCCGATAGCTGTGCTTTTGAAATCGCATTATCGCAGGCGATAACGCTCACTCTTTTGCTTGTGTGCGCCTTTTCTCCACGCAAGTACAAAAGTATCTTGCGTGGGTTTTATAATGCGGTGTCCGTTCCCGGCGATTGCCACGCTACGCTCGCAATGACATAAAGTGCGTTGCACGGATGACAACAAGTATATGGTGTCGCAATGGTATAGAGTGCGTTGCACGGAAGATAACGAGTATACAATGTTTTGAAAGGGTAACGGCGAAAACGGGACGTGAAAATGGCACGTCATAATGCAAAATAACTTGACATTCGGTTGTAATATCTTGTATATTATATTTATAGCAATAACTTTTGGGCGCATTATGCCCAAAATTGCACATACTATGGCTATACCGCCGGGTTTTCCGGCGTATCGGAGGAGAGATATGAGAGCAAAAAAATCAAGCAAAAACTTACTTCGTATCAGCGGACTTGCATTAGTGTTTATGCTTGCAGTCGCACTGCTTGTCAGCGCAATTTCTTTTACGCGCGTGGGTGCGATTGATAACAAAACGGCTTTTGCGGCAGGTACGTACACGCCCGGCACGCAGGAGCTTGCCATCGGTTCGCCAAGTTGGAATTGGAACGTGCCGCTTAAAGCGGATGCGGACGGTAATATTGCCGTTTACACTTATAGACCGAATACATACAAAAACTATTTTTCTTATGTCGGGGGAAGATATAGCACTAGTGTTGAAAGTTCAGACACCAGTGCTAATACATCACATGGAATACTAACCAGAAGTGTAAGAGAAAGGCTGTATGCTTATTATAAACTGCCCGATGAACTTGTTTCACTTGGCGCGACGATTGAAATCAGTGCAAACCTTGACAGCGCATATAAATTTACTAGTCTAAAAGAAACAGCTACATTTATTTCCGTAGCGGATAGTGTTAAAAAAATCGAAGAAAACGAAGATACAGACAAATTAACTGCCGAACAAATCGTTGACGCAACGTATAACTTGGGCACGTCCTGGAAAGTCACGGCGGGCAGACAATATATCCTTGTATATGCAGGCGGACAAGTAAAAGGCACTACCACTTCGAAAATCGAAATCAGCGGGCTTGAAATCACGATTAAGGTCAAGTCTGTCGATAACCCGAGCTTTTTCACACCCGTTACCGCAGCGTGGGACGGAACAACCAAACCGGACATTGCGGTTTTGGATACCATTGCAAACATATCGAATCTTTATACAACCAACAACAATATTGTCGGCAACCTTGACTGGGCATTGAACGGCGAAGACGTTCTTGATCCTATGTTCAACAAGTTGACGTCAATACGCACCGACGGAACGCAAACAAAGCAGTTCTCCTTCCTGCTTTTTGACAAATTCTTCGGGCTTAAAGAAGCGGATATCAAAGGTTTTGACATTCTTCAAGCATATAGCGGCGAAGGCGCAATAACGGACGGCTCCGCAAAAACATACAAAAGAAGCGATTATACCGCAGAACAGCTGAAAACGTTGCGTTATCCGACAGGCTTGAAAAGCATAACGGTGCAGCCGTTTGCGTTTGACAATAACGACCCCGCTACGGGTTCTTTCCGCGGGCTTTACGTCACGGTCATTTACGACGGAAAAGACAACGGGCTTTTGCCTATCGAAACCGACACAATATATCTTGTAAATTATAAAAACTCAATCAATCTTTCGGGTAAGACGTTGAGCGTCAACTGCGATGGTATCGACTACACCCCGCCAGCGGCATTGGACGAAGTTGCTCTCCTTACCGAAAGCGTTTTTAACGAAAACGATGGCGTCACATATTTTTATACCGACACCATAAAATTCAAACCTATTCTTGAAGACGACGACAATCGCGGCGACGTCAAGTATTTCTATACCCTTTACAAAAAGGTTGACGGCATTTACGTTGAAATCGAAGGGCAGACAGGCATTGCAATCAACAACCCCGGTTCCGACATCTTCACCCTTTCGGGACTTGAAAAGGGCGAATACGCAATCAAGTTCAAAGCGATTGACACGGTCGGACGATTCTACGAAGGCGCGAGTGCGGAACAAATCGCACTTTTTAACAGCATACAAAAAAGCTGGGCAAACCACGCCGTTTACAGCGGTTATCACCATTTCACAATCGACGACATCAAGAGCCTGCCCGAAAAATGGGAAACCGCAATTTACCTTGAAAACGGCGGCGCATATAACGGCGAATGGACGAATCAGAACGTCGTTATCGAGTTCAATACGCTCTCTTCCATCAAGGACATAACCTATCAAATCAGTTATCGCACCCTTAAAAACGGCGTTTTCGTAGGTACGCAAACCGATTGGGTGAGCATCAACGACAAAATCGTCGATAACAAATATATCATAGGACATGACGAAATTTCGCCCGAAGGATACGAACGCATCTATTATTTCCAAGCGATTTATAATTCGTCAAATATCACGTACACCGTTGACGTTCCCGTGAAATACGACAACTATAACGGATACAAGCCCGAAATTGCAAGGCTTCTTGACTTCTCGACAGACGCGTATGCCGACTTATTGCCGCTCAAAGTTCAGCTTACTTACAGACAAGTCGGAAAAGAAGGCTTCGTCAGCGAATTTTTGGGCAGCCCGATGACTCTTTATTACGCAATCACCCGTGACGGCGTCGAGGGCGCGGCAAAGGAACTTTCGCTTGATACAAACAACGTTTATATGGATTTGTTCGAGGGCAGAAACGTTGCGGGCCTCACGCAAATTCAGGTCAGATTCTGGCTTGTCGACGAAGCGGGCAATACAAACGAGGAAACCATCTACAACGTCAACCTTGACAGGGCAAAGATCAACGTCAACTTCAACATCGATACGAACGCCCGAAGATACTTCAACAATACGACCGACGTAAGTACGTCGCTTGTTTCGTACACGTTGTCGAACAAGTTTACAGGCACTATCCCGTCGGGGAAAATCGGCATTACTTTCGACGCGGCGTACGACGGCGTTAATGCAGGCATAAGACAGGTGATTGTCAGCAACGTCCTGGCTTCCTACGTCGAAGGCTCGGCTTATACGGCTGCGCTCATCGACGAATATGAAAAGGTTTTCTTTGACGTAAACGGCAACGTCATCACCCTCGTGGACGGCAGGTTTGTCGTCGGCACGCACGAAATAAGAAAAGCCCGCCTTACGATCGACGAGAATTACGAACATGCGAAGTTTGTTTATAACGGCACCATCAACTACGCAATGACCGACTACGTTTCGGGCGACGGCTCTTTATTGGTGCTCGATAAGGTTTTGGGCGACAAAGCGGACGAATGGAAAAATATCCAATGGAAAGGCACGTTCCAGCTTGACAGCATTGCCGTCAACCCCGGGCTTCGCGCGTCGCTTATAAATATCGAAATCGCGGGCGAACTGAACAACAATTACCAGATCACAAACGCGGGCGGCTCCGCAAGCGCACCCAAAGCGTATATCGATATCCTACCAGCCAAACTCGGTAAAATCACGCTTATCGCCTCAAAGATTTATAACGGCGAAAATACGATTCTGACGAACTCGGACAACTGCACGTTTAGTATCGAGGGACTGCAAGGCACGGACAACATCACGCTCGAATACGGCACGATTATCCTGCCCGGCAAGGACGTCGGCACATATACCTTTAACGTCAACGATTTCAAACTCGTCGGCGAAAGAAAAAAATTCTATGACCTGACAGACGTTACCGTTGAAGCGACGATTACCGTAACGCCCAAACCCATCACGGTTACGGTGAATAACGTCGATAAACCTTTCGACAACAAAACGGCGTTCCAAATCAGCAGCTATACGTTTGGCGGCGTTGTGTCGGGCGACGACGTGAAACTGCACACAAGCACGGGCAATACGACAAATATCAACGTCGGCACTTATCCCGATTGCAAAGTCACGCTGGGTATTACCGGCAATGACAGCAAAAACTACGTCCTGAACGTTACCGAGGCGGTTGTTACGGTCACCATTTCTCCGCGCGAAATCGGCGGCGCGAAAATCACCGGTATTTACGCTGTCGACACGAACGGCAATTACTACTACATCAATGAAATCGGCGCAGGCGAAGTTGTGATTTATCAGAAAGACGGCGCAGGTTATATCGCGTACAGCAAGGACGAAAACGGCAAGGCAAAGACCGAAAACGTTGACGTTTTGCCAGCAGGCGCAACCGTCTGGGTGCTCGATACGTTCGTAAAAGGCGGCGTTTGCATCATCAACGGTCACCGCTTCGAGCTGTCGCAAGACATCGTTTACGCAATCGAATACTATGAGGATACCGAACTCAAAAACAAACTCGACATCGGTGAAATCGACTTCACACAGCGTCAGTATCAGCCCGTCGTCGTCGATCAGAACGGCAAAACATTCATTATCAACGTCGACATTAAGGACGGCGTTTACGACACCACTTCGGGCGCGTATAAATATACGTTGAAAATCGAAAGCTTCGGCGCGAAAAGCAACTTCCAGAAAATAACGGGCTTCAACGACACGGAAACCAAAGTCGTGTCCGTGCTTGACTTCTCGGACGTCAAGTTTGAAAATAAAATGTTCAACGAAAAAGGCAGCGTCGATAAGTTCAGCGCTCCGTACAACGCTGCGGCATACACGCTTAACGTCATAAGCCCGTCACAGTTGACAATTGAATCGGAGGAATACTTCAAGAAGGGCGCAGACGGCGTATGGGTGCCCGTTGACAAGGCAATCGACGCAGGGGAATACTACGGTAAGTTCACGGTATCGCGCTTGAATAACGAATACATTCTTGAACAAACTTTCACGATTGAAAGAATCGGCACCGAAATTAAGATTAAAGACGCGTCCGTTACGTACGACGCAAAATACGGCGAAGACTTCGCTGAAAAAGTGCAAAAGGTCGACGACGCGTTCAATTACTACAAGACGACTTACGGCATGGTCGTCGGCGCAAACGACATCGTTTACGAATATTCCTTTGATGAAGATTTCAAGACGATTCTCGGCAGTGCTCCCGTCCGTCAGGGTGGTGGCGTATGCTACGTCCGCGTGAGATATAAGGGCAACGAAAATTTCATCGGCTCGGTCTCGCTCGCCCGCAAAATCAACGTTAACGGCGCGAAATTCAACCTTGTCGATATCACTGCAAACGTAGGCGAATCGTTCAATCTGCCCACGGTTGAAAATCTTATCGACAAAGACTCCGTCGGAGGCAACTACAAAGAAATCGCAAAAGACTTTGTCATCGTTTATCGTGTCAGCGACGCCAGTTACAAGGTCGTGAATAACGCTGCGGGACTTGTGGGCGAAGGCAGATATCCTTACAGAGTCGTTCATAAAGGACTTATCAAGGGCGGCGCCTGGACGGTCGACAGCAGTGCGGAATCCGAAAGATATACCCGTGCCGTGTCGGCGGACGGCATAATCGAAGCGACGATTTCCATCACCGAAAACGAACTTAACTCGGTATGGGGCGGCGACGTCAACGTTCCCGACGATAAAGTGCTGGAAGATAACGGCATCGGCACGATCTCGGGCAGCTGGACGCAGGCTGACAGCGGATACACCGTTTACTTCTGCATACTCGACAGAAACAACGCCGCAAGCCGCGATAACTTCACCAACGGTTTAAGACAAAATAAGGAAATCTTTGGCAAAGAGTACGTCGCTGGCAAGGTCTACTTCCTGTCGCTCAGCGAATATAAGAACAAAAGCGTCCTTATGAACGCCGACAAACAGCCCAGACTTATGAGCCCCGCAACCGTAACGATGAACGTCAGCGCAAATGGTGCGAAACTCATCAGATACAACAACGGCGAATGGACGGAAGTAAACTACGTCGATAACGGCGACGGTACCGTAACGTTTGAAACCGATAAGCTCGGCTACTTCATCTTTGCAGAAGACTACGTCGCGCCCAAAGCGAAAACAAACACGCTGGCAATTGGCATCGGCGCAGGCGTGGGCGGCGCGGCAGTGCTTATGGCAATCATCGTGGTTACGTTGGTCGTCATTAAGAGAAAACGCGCATAATCGTTAAACAAACGCACGCGACGGCGTGCCGTTTCCATAATATAAAATATTTTATAAGGAGAAGAAAAATGAACAAATATGCAGGTACAAAAACCGAAAAGAACCTCGAAACGGCTTTTTCGGGCGAATCACAGGCAAGAAACAAGTATACTTACTTTGCGTCGGTTGCGAAAAAAGAGGGCTATGAACAAATCGCGTCCCTGTTTCTGAAAACCGCCGACAACGAAAAAGAACACGCCAAACTTTGGTTCAAGGAACTTAACGGAATCGGAAACACAACGGAAAACCTTGTTTCCGCAGCGGCGGGCGAAAACTACGAATGGACGGATATGTATGCGGGCTTTGCAAAAACAGCCGAAGAAGAAGGCTTCCACGAACTTGCGGCGAAATTCAGACTTGTCGCGGCGATCGAGAAACACCACGAAGAAAGATATCGCGCGCTGTTGAAAAATATCGAAACGGCGGAAGTTTTCAAAAAATCCACGGTGAAAGTATGGGAATGCAGAAACTGCGGCCATATCGTCGTCGGAGAGTGCGCGCCCGAGGTTTGCCCGACGTGTAATCATCCCCAAAGTTATTTTGAAATATCCGCGGACAACTATTGATTGTCGCAAAACCCAAGGACAATCGTTTTCAAAGCGTCGGGACACCCCGACGCTTTTTAATGTTTAATATTATATATTATATATTATATTGTTTATATAATGAAAATGAAGGGTGGCGGGTAAATTTCGAAGGCGAGAAGAAGCGCGATATTTTCAAAAAAAATAATAATAAAAAAATTTTCTTTTCCTTCTTAAAAACGGTTTACAAAAAATGCCGCTTGTGTTATTATAACCCTAACAGAAATCTTTAATTATGTCCAGAGAGGCATACAAGGTTATCATACAATAAACAGGTGTATCATATCTTGCGTGTCTTGACGCAAGATTTTTTTTGAGGTTTTATGGAAATTAAGGCAAACATTATGGATGATACGGCTGTCGCCCGCGCGCTTAAAAGGGTATCGCACGAGATTATCGAAAGAAACGACTCCCTGAAAAACGTCGTGCTTATCGGCATTAAAAGCCGTGGTATCCCCCTTGCCGGAATAATTGCCGAAAACGTGAAAAAATACGAAGGCGTGTCGCTTGACGTGGGTGAACTCGATATAAGTCTTTATCGTGACGACCTTGCGGAAAAAAGCGAAACTCCCGTTATCGAAAAAATCAACGTTCCCTTTGAAGTAAGGGGACGAGACGTCGTCCTTGTTGACGACGTTTTGTTTACCGGAAGGACGGCGCGCGCCGCAATCGACGCCGTGTTCACGCTGGGACGTCCGCGCACGATACAACTTGCCGTGCTTATCGACCGCGGTCATCGCGAACTTCCGATACGCGCGGACTACGTCGGCAAAAACCTGCCAACGTCCAAGCAGGAGGTCGTAAGGGTAATGATACCGCCCTATGACGAGAAAATCGCCGTCGACCTGTTTTCACTCTGATATATCAAAATATAAATAAATTTTAAAGGAGATTGTTACTTATGAAGATGATTTACAACGTTGAAGACAAGTTGTCCTTCAAACAAACGCTTGTGTACTCGCTTCAACAATTCTTGGCGGTCGTATGCGCGACGATTCTCGTGCCTATTCTTTCCTCGGGAAACGGCGTCAACATGAGCCCCGCTGCCGCACTTTTCGGCGCAGGTATCGCAACTCTGTTCTACGTATGGGTTACCAAGAAAAAGAGCCCGATGTTCATCGGAAGCTCGTTCGCGTTTATCTCGGCGTTGATCGGCGCAACTCAATACGGCTGGTGGGGAATTATTCTCGGCGGCGTATTCGCAGGCGCTGTATACTGCATACTTGCCTTTATCGTCTGGAAGAAAGGCACTGAATGGATCAACAAACTTATGCCCGCGGTCATCATCGGGCCCACGGTTGCTCTTATCGGCTTAGGTCTTTCGGGCAGCGCAATCGGCAACCTTACCACTGCAAGCGGCAGCGGACAATCTTACAACCTTGTCGCAATCTTTTGCGGTCTGTTCGCATTCTTCGTAACGGTTTTTGTATCCTGCAAGGGCAGCAAAAAAATGCAACTTATGCCTTTCATCATCGGTATCGGCGCAGGTTACCTTCTCGCATCGTTCTTCTCCATCTTCGGATACGCATGCGACGTCGAATATCTCAAAATCGTCAACTGGACTCCGCTTGTCGAAAACTTCGTAAAAGACGGCAAATTCACGGGCGTCACCGCATTCCTCGATTATCCGCACCTTGCGATTATCGAAGCAATTAAGGAATCCGTAAACGGCACCGCAAGACTTACCGGCACGGGCGTCGGCGCAATCGCGCTTCTGTTCATCCCCGTATCTCTGGTTGTTTTCGCGGAACATATCGCGGACCACAAAAACATGAGCACCATCATAGAAAAAGACCTTCTTAAAGACCCCGGTCTCCATCGCACGCTCATCGGCGACGGCTTCGGAACGACCGTCGGCACGATCTTCGGCTGCTGCCCCAACACCACTTACGGCGAAAGCATCGGCTGTGTGGCAATCACCAAAAACGCCTCGATTTACACCATAATCGGCGCGGCTGTTATCGCGATTATAATCGCGTTTTTCAGCCCGTTCATCGCACTTATCGAAACAATCCCCGTCTGCGTTCTGGGCGGCGTATGCCTGGCGCTCTACGGATTTATCGCAGTCAGCGGTCTTAAAATGCTGCAAAACGTTGACCTCGGCGAAAGCAAAAACCTCTTCGTCGTATCGGCAATCCTTATTACGGGTATCGGCGGACTCGCTCTTAAATTCGGTCTTGCAACGAAGGGCAAAGCAATCGTCACCATCACCAACATCGCAACCGCTCTTATCGTAGGTATCCTTACCAACGTCATTCTTTCCATCAAAACCAAGAAAGAAAAACAGGGCGAAGTCAAAGACGGTGAAAGCATCGCGGTCGTGGGCGAAGGCGTAACGTATGACACGGACGACAAACTCCCCGGCGTCAGAAAAGACGAAGTCGTGGCTGACAGCGAAGCAGTCGACGAAGCAGTCGAAGAACTCGGACTCGAAGACGAAGACAAAACCGCGACGGTGGAATTCCAGGCGGTTGAAGAAGCAAAGGACGAATTGTCCGACAAGTAATAATCAACGAAATATCAAAAAGTCCTCATAGTTTTATGAGGACTTTTTTTATACCTGAAATGCATTTTTTTTGCGTGGGCACCTTGTTGCCTTTGGCGCGATGAGCCAATCGGCAGTGATATGCCTACGGCGTGATATTGTCTTCGACAGTGATGAAACACTTTGCGCCATCAAAAAGCCCTGACTAATGTCAGGGCAATGCAATTATTCGTTCAATTATTGCGGATTATTTCGTACCGAAAATTCTGTCGCCGGCGTCGCCGAGGCCGGGGACGATGTAGCCGTTTTCGTTAAGGTGAGAGTCTTTGCAGCCGACGAAGATGTGTACGTCGGGATGTTTTGCGTGGACTTTTTCAATTCCTTCGGGCGCGCCGATGATGCTCATAAACTTTATGTTCTTGCAGCCTTTCGCCTTAATGAAGTCGATTGCCGCAATTGCGCTGCCGCCGGTTGCGAGCATCGGATCGAGAATGATGACTTCGCGGTTTGCGATATCGTCGGGAAGTTTGCAGTAGTACTCCTTGGGTTCAAGCGTTTCGTGGTCGCGATAAAGACCGACGTGTCCGACTTTTGCGGTGGGGACAAGAGCAAGGATACCATTTACCATGCCGAGACCTGCGCGGAGAATAGGAACGATTGCGATGTCATTTGCAATAACGCGGGTTTTAGTGACCGCAATCGGGGTTTTAACCTCAATTTCTTGCGTATTGATATCGCGGAGAGCCTCAAACGCCATAAGCATTGCGACTTCTTCCACAAGTTCGCGAAACTCTTTACTGCCGGTACGTTCATCACGCATAATTGCAATTTTGTGTGTGATAAGAGGGTGATTGAAAATAGTTACGTTGTTCATAAAACACCTCACAATATTTACTTTTAACATAGTAACATTTCGGCGTTTTTTTTGCAAGCAAAAAACGCATTGTTCGACATATTTTTTAAGGCATATCGCAATAAAAAAATTAGCAAAAAAACACGAATTTCGTCAAATTGATATTTTCAAAACCTTGATAACGTAGATTTATTGTGTTATAATATACACAGTATAAGTATTTTCTAATTTACTTTAAGGGTTATATTATTAAAGAGGAGTTTGAAAAATGTTAGCAGCAGTTTCATCCAATGAAGTATGGCAGAAAATCGTCGATTTCTTTACCATCACGGTTAAAGACTTTTTCGTCGAATTATTGGCAGAAAATCCCCCGATTAAGTTCATATTGCTTGTTGCGGGCGCAGCGCTCGTACTCATCGGCTTAATCGTTATTATCGCGGTTTGTGCAAAGAAGAACAAGGCGAAGAAAGCGGCAAAGAAGGCGGCAAGACAAAGCGTCAAAGACGCAAAGAAAGCAAGAAAGAGTGGCAAAGTCGCAGCCGAAGAAAAACCCGCTGTGAAAGAAACGCCCGTCGTACCCGCGGCCCCCGCACCCGCACCCGCGCCCGTTGCGGCAGCGGCACCTGCACCCGCGCCTTATATCGAGGACGAAAAGAAGTTCGACGCCGACGCTTTCGATGACGAGCTGCCTCCGTTTGAAGACAAAAAACCCGCTCCGCAGGCACAAATCGATATGTCGAAGTTTATCGCGGAAGAAAAAGTTTATGCCCCCGTGGAAGAAGAAAAACCCGTCGCGCCCGCGCCCGTTCCCGCATACGTTCAGCCGGAAGAACCCGCGCCCGTCGAGGAAAAGCACTATATCGAGCCGGAAAACAACGACAACTTCGTTGACGACAGCTGGGGCAAGGCAAAAATAAATCTGAAACCCAAAAAAGCGCAGAAAGAAGAAAAGACGGAAGAACCCGAAGTCGCCGCGGAAGAACCCGCTCCCGCAAAGAAAAAAGCGACAAAGAAGAAGGCGGAAGTAACGGAAGAAGCCGCACCCGCAAAGAAAGCCCCCGCAAAGAAAAAGGCGGCGGCAAAGGTTGAAGAACCCGTCGAGGAAAACGACGAAGCCGATAAACCGAAGGTCGTCGGCAAATATACGATCGAAGATACCGGCTATGCGTATCAGTTCCATCTTTACGCGAACAACGGGCAACTTCTGTACGAAAGCCGTGAATACGCAAGTCTGAACTCCTGCAAGGGCGGCATCGCGACCTTTAAGAAGAACGTCGCGGATTGCGAGTACCGCATCGACGTCGATAAGAACGGCGGCTACAAGTACATCTTCAAGAAGGGCAACAGCATTTACATCGGCGAAACGTACTCGACCGCAAAAGCAGCGGAACGCAGCGCGGAATCCGTTAAACGCTTTGCACAGGTTTCCGAAATCAGCGAATAAATTTTTAAAATAATTAAAGGGGTTATATCAATATGGCAAAAGAAGTAAAAAAAGCAGCAACAAAAGAGTCCGCACCCAAGACAGCCGCGGCGAAAGAACCTGCAAAAAAAGTTGCGACGAAAGAGCCCGCAAAGAAACCGGCAGTTAAGGAAGTCGCCCCCGCAGAAACCGCAGTAAAAAGCGTTGTCGGAAAATATCGCGTAGATTGCGTTTACGGCGATCTTTATCAATTCTATCTTTATGCAAACAACGGTCAGCTTCTTTATGAAAGCCGCGAATATGCGTCGAAGAAATCGTGCCTGGAAGGCATCGAAACCTTCAAGAAAAATATGCAGGACGTAGCAACGACCGTACGTGTGGATAAGGACAAAAACAATAGATATAAGTTCATTATCAAAAACCGCAACAGCATTTACGTCGGCGAAACTTACGACAATAAGAAACAAGCCGAAAGCAGCGCGGAATCGGTGAAACGCTTTGCAGTCGTGTCGCAGGTCGTCGAATAAGAAAAAACGAAATTACGCACGGTGAAAACCGTGCGTTTTTTTATACGAAATTTGAGGCGGAAGAATATATCTCTGATATATTCTTTTTTTGCGGTTTTTTGCGCGGGATACGATCGTCAAAAATATCTTTTTACAAATTGCGACAAAATGCGTATATTTCGTTGACAAATATACGCTATTTTCATATAATCATATTCAGTCGTATGGTTTAGTAATTGTAAACTTTTTTCTTAAAATTACAAAACTCTCTAATTTTTAGGTTTAGAAATACTAAACAAACGGCGCGGAAACAGGAGGTTATATGGAAATCGGAACCAAACTGAAAAATCTGCGGCTTCGTTGCGGATTGACGCAGGAGGAACTTGCCGACAGGTGCGAACTCACGAAAGGCTACATAAGCCAACTCGAAAACGACCTGACCATGCCGACAATTTCCACCCTGAACGACCTTATGGTGGCACTCGGAAGCGACCTGAAAACCTTTTTCAGCGAAGACGAACCCGAACAAGTCGTGTTCACGAGCGACGACTTCTTTGAAAAAGAGGGCGACGGGCAAAAAATCGTATGGCTTGTGCCCAACAGTCAGAAGAACGAGATGGAGCCTGTTTATATCGAAATCGAGCCGAATACGACGCTTCAGAAAGATATGCCGCATGAGGGCGAAGAATTCGGATACGTCCTTGACGGCGAAATCGAAATCGTCATCGGCAACAACGTCTATAAGTGCAAAAAACGCAACAGCTTTTATTTTGTAAGCAACAAAGTACATTATATTAAAAATACAAAAAATACAACGGCTAAAATCATCTGGGTGTCAAGCCCGCCCACGTTTTAAGGAGAGTATATGTCATCTGCAAACATTATCGAAATCAAAAACGTATCCAAGGAATACGACGGCAAAACAGTCGTCAAAAACGAAAGCATCGCGATAAAACGCGGCGAATTCGTGACAATTTTAGGACCTTCGGGCTGTGGCAAGACGACGACGCTTCGTATGATTGCCGGCTTTGAAAAACCGACCAGCGGTCAAATCTTGTTCGACGGCGAAGATATTTCCAATCTGCCGCCGCATAAGCGCGCCGTAAACACGGTTTTCCAGAAATACGCGTTGTTCCCGCACCTTAACGTGTTCAACAACATCGCGTTCGGTCTGAAACTCAAAACCATTCCCGACGGCACGACGTACACCGACAGAAAGGGCAGGACTTTCGACAATATGAGAAAATATACGAAAGCCGAAATCGCCGAAAAAGTCAATCACGCGCTCAAAATGGTTGACCTTGAAGACTATGGTCACCGCGACGTGAACAGCCTTTCGGGCGGACAGCAACAGCGCGTCGCAATCGCAAGGGCAATCGTCAACGAACCGAAGTTGCTGCTTCTTGACGAGCCGCTGGGCGCGCTTGACCTGAAAATGAGAAAGGATATGCAGATCGAATTGATGGATATGCATAAACGCCTTGGAATCACGTTCGTTTACGTCACGCACGATCAGGAAGAAGCGCTCACCATGAGCGACAAAATCATCGTTATGCGCGACGGCGAAGTGCAGCAAATCGGCACCCCCAAAAAGATTTACGACGAGCCCGCAAACGCATTCGTCGCCGACTTTATCGGCGAAAGCAACATCATGTCGGGCATTATGATCGACGACTATAAATGCAGCTTCTTCGACACCGAATTCGAGTGCGTCGACAAAGGCTTCAAACCCAACGAACCCGTTGATATCATCGTGCGCCCCGAAGACATTTACATCACGAAGGGCAAAAACGTCGAAAAGGGACAACTCACCGCAAAAGTAACGTCCTGCGTGTTCAAGGGCGACCACTACGAAATCCTTTGCGAAAGCGACGGTAACGAATTGCAGATCGTTGAAAATACCGAGTGCGCCGTCGGCGAAGAAATCGGTATCTTCATTCCGAAAGAAGAAATACACATCATGCACAAAGCGCGCATTATCAACGAGTACGAAACCGAAATGGGCGACAACGGCATCGTTAAAATTTGCGAAGCCGACTTTGAAACGAAAAGCGACTTGCCCGCAGGAACGAAAGTTAAAGTGTCGATTCCGTTTGATAAAGTCGATGTTACCGACGACGAAGCCGACGGAACGGTCAGCGCGGACGTCGTGTCGAGCATTTACAAGGGAAGTTACTATCAGGTCATTTTACGTACCGATTTCGACTATGACTTCTTTGTCGACACTCAGGACGAATGGCTTAAAGGCGACCGCGTAGGTATCAATATTAAACCCGAAGACATTAAGGTGGAGGCAATTTAATGAAAGAGAAAATTAAAAATTTCAGATTTACGCGAAAAGCCTTTGCTTATCCGTATATGCTGTTTTTGCTGGTTTTCGTCGTTACGCCGCTTGTGCTGATTCTTGCCAACGCGTTTATTTACGACGGGAAATTCAGTTTCAAAAACTTTGCGATTTTCTTCACCGAAAAGTCAAGTCTGGTGGTGCTTGGAAACTCCATTCTCGTCGGACTTCTGACGACGATTATCTGCATAGTTCTGGGATATCCCGCGGCGTACTTCCTTGCGAAATACAGCGCAAGCAAGATTTTCGTATTGCTGTTTATCCTGCCCATGTGGGTAAACTTCCTGATAAGGACGCTTGCGACGAAAGCGATTTTCGTGTCGCTGAACATTCCGCTCGGGATGGGGACGGTCGTGTTCGGCATGGTTTACAACTATCTGCCGTTTATGATACTTCCTTTGCACACGGTGCTTTCGAGCATTGATAAAAACTATATCGAGGCGGCGGAAGATCTCGGGGCAGACAAGTTCCAGGTTTTCGCAAAAACGATATTGCCGTTGTCGGTGCCGGGGATTTTAAGCGGAATCACGATGGTGTTCATTCCCACGATTTCGACATTCGCGATAAGCCAGCTTTTGTCGGACAGCACAGTATTCTTGTTCGGCGACAGCATTCAGATGAAGTTTGATCAGGGCTTGTATGGCGTCGGCAGTGTAATGAGCCTTGTAATGATAATTCTCGTGCTTGTTTCCAACTTTTTAATGAACAGGTTTTCAAAAACGTCTGCGACGGGAGGAAGAAACTTATGGTAAAGAAATTTTTTGCAAAAGCATATCTTTATTTACTTCTCGCGCTGCTGTACGCGCCGATAGTGTTGATTATCGTGTTTTCGTTTTTCAACACGTCGATTTTCTCTTTTGACAACGGGTTCAGTTTCGAGTCGTACAAGTCGATATTCGCGTCCGACAAAACACCCGAACTGCTTGCCGCGCTTAAAAACACGCTGATTATCGCCGTCGTATCGAGCGTTGTATCGACGCTTATCGGCACGTTTTCGGCAATCGGCATTTATTGTTTGAAACCGCGTGCAAGAAAGGTTGTGGAAAACGTCAACCAACTGCCAATCATCAACAGCGAAATCGTTATGGCGGTGTCGCTTATGATATTCTTCGTAACGTTCTCGTTCCCAGCGGGATATTTCCGCCTTATCATCGGACACATCAGTTTCTGCACGCCGTACGTCATTCTTTCGGTTCTGCCGAAACTTCAAACGATGGACAACAACGTTTACGAAGCCGCTCTCGACCTTGGCGCAAACCCGTTCAAAGCGATGGTAAAAGTCATTCTGCCCATACTTGCGCCCAGCATTATGTCGGGATTTATGATGGCGTTCACGCTGTCGATGGACGACTTCATCATCACGCAAATCAACAAAGGCGCGGCAACGGGCATCAACACTCTTTCGACGTACATCTACGCCGACGCAAGGGTACAAGGGCTTTCGCCGTTCTGGTTTGCGATATTCAGCATTATCTTCATCGTGGTGCTTACGACCATTCTCGTCGTCAACGTCGTTAAGGTCAAAAAAGCCAAAGCCGACAAGAAAAAGGAGGTTAAAGCATGAACAAGAAAGCAATTAAAATCCTTATCGTGTCGGTTATTATCGCGGTTATCGTCGGCGGTACGATTGCAGGCATCGTCGTCGTGAACCTTGACAGGAAAAAAGAAAAACTTGTCGTATATAACTGGGCGGACTATATCGATCCCGCCAATATCACGCTTTTTGAAGAGTATTACAAGCAAAAAACCGGCAAGGAAATTGAGGTCGTTTACAGCACTTTCGACACAAACGAAACAATGATGACCGAAGTCACCAAGGGCGACAGCCAGATCGACCTCGTTTGCCCCAGCGAATACTCCATTCAGAAACTGAAAGAGAAAAACCTTTTGCAATCGCTCGATATGTCGGACGGCGACTACGAATTCATAAGTAACGTGTATCCCGCAATCCGCGACAGGGTAGAATCGATCTTCGGCGCTGAAATGAACGGATATTTCGTGCCGTATATGTGGGGTACGCTCGGCATAATGTACAACGTCGAAAAGGTCAGGAAAGAAGACCTCGAAGCCGGCTGGGGTATCCTTTGGAATAAGGCGAACAACCCGGACCTTGAAGGGAAAATCCTTGTGAAAGACAGCGTCCGCGACGTGTACGCCGCAACCGTTTGTTATCTCAAAGAAGAAGGAAAACTCGACGGAACCCCGTACGCCGCGCTTTCAATCGAACAACTTATCAACACCGTCGACAACACGCTTTTGAAAATGTGTGAAACCGTGCTTCTGGAACAAAGAAAGCATATCAAAGGCTACGAAGTCGACTTTGGCAAGGACGATATGATCAACAAAATCGCATACGTCGACCTTGCTTGGTCGGGCGACGCAATGTACGCAATCGAGGAAAGTTACAACCCCGACAAAACTTTCAAAAACCTTGCAACCGGCGAAGAAACGAATTACCTTCTGGACTACTTCGTCCCGACAATTGAAATCGACGGCGAAGAAAAAGAGTTCGGCAACGTCTGGTTCGACGGCTGGGCAATCCCGAAAACCGCGCAAAACGTCCCGGCGGCAAAGGAATTCATCAACTTTATGTGCCGTCCCGACGTCGCGATGCGTAATATGATGGAAATCGGCTATACCTGCTCCTTCGATCCCGATAAATATATTGCGGGCGAAGACGAATTCACAATCGAAGCTATAAATTGTCTTCTCGAAAACGAGTACGTTGAAATTGCCGAAAATTATCCTGACGGCGACTGCATTATCAAGGAAATCGACGGCGTTAAGTACGACCTTACCGAGTTCTTCGGCGACCATAGAAGATACCCCGACTTTAAGAAATCGGAAGGCACTCTCGGCGTAATGCAGGACTTCGGCGCGCAAAACGACGCGGTCGTCAGTATGTGGGAAAGGGTAAAAGGCGGCGACGAATTCCCGTGGAAACTTATCGTCGCAATCGTTGCTTGCGTCGCGATTGTTGCAGGGGCGTTCGGGCTGTGCTTCCTGGTGCGCCACGTCAAATCGAAACGCCAGCCGCATATCGACGCGGATTCCGAACAACAAACCGCTTAAAACAAAATTAAAAAACCAAACGAAACCAAAAAACCGATTGCTAACGCAATCGGTTTTTTAATCGATAATTGTATTATTATCCGCTGTTCTTGTTTTGGAAAGCGCGTTTTTCAAAACAAGCGAAAAGGGAATAAGGATTAGCGGAGCGCAGGTTTCATTATGGGAAAAACGGCACAAAAAAGGCATCTTTTTCAAGATGCCTTTGACTGTTGTTTGTCCCGTTTTCCAAAACGGCAACAAGGTTGTCGTTTTGAGAGCGAAGCGATTTAGTACATGTCGCCGCCCATCGGAGCTTGCGGCATCGCCGGAGCCGGTTCGGGCTTGTCGGCAACGATGACCTCGGTGGTGAGCAACGTAGACGATACGCTTGCTGCGTTTTGAAGTGCCGAGCGCGTGACTTTGGTCGGATCGAGAATACCTTTTTCGACCATATCGCAGAACTCGTTTTTAAGAGCGTCGTAACCGAAGTTTGCTTTCTTTGCGCGCAACACGTTATCTACGATAACGCCGCCGTCAACGCCCGCGTTTTCCGCGATTTGTTTAATGGGGGCGGTAAGGGCTTTCGCGATGATGAGCGCGCCCGTTTTTTCGTCGCCGCTGAAAGTATTTGCGTATGCGGTAACTTTGTCGCTGACGGACAGAAGGGCAATGCCGCCGCCGGGGACGATACCTTCTTCGACAGCCGCGCGGGTTGCCGCAAGAGCGTCTTCGATGCGGAGTTTTCTTTCTTTCATTTCGACTTCGGTTGCCGCGCCGACTCTGACGACTGCTACGCCGCCCGAAAGTTTTGCAAGGCGTTCTTGAAGTTTTTCTTTGTCGTAGTCGCTGGTGCTTTCCGCAATCTGGTGCTGGATTGCCGCAACGCGTTGTTTGATGAGAGCGGGATCGCCTGCGCCGTCAACGATGGTGGTGTTGTCTTTGTCGACCTGAACCATTTTCGCGCTACCCAGCATATCGAGGGTTGCGTCCTTGATTTCGTAGCCGAGATCGGACGAAATGACGGTTGCGCCTGTCAGGATTGCGATATCTTCAAGCATTGCTTTGCGTCTGTCGCCGTAACCGGGGGCTTTGACCGCAACGCACTTGATTGCGCCTTTGAGTTTGTTCAGGACAAGGGCGGTAAGAGCCTCGCCTTCGACTTCTTCGGCGATGATGAACAAGCCGCGGCCTGATTTTACAACCTGTTCGAGAACGGGCAGCAAATCCTGGAACACGCTGATTTTCTTATCGGTGATAAGGATAAGCGGATCTTCAAGGACGGCGTCCATTTTGTCGGGGTTGGTCATCATATAGGGGGAAGCGTAACCGCGATCGAACTGCATGCCTTCGACGACGCTGAGTTCCGTCTTCATGGTTTTGCTTTCGTCGATGGTGATAACGCCGTCTTTGCCGACCTTTTCAAAAGCGTCGGAAAGCAGAGTGCCGATTTCTTCGTCGCCTGCCGACACGCTCGCGACCTGCGCGATAGCGGTTTTGCTTTCAATGGGTTTGCTGATTTTTTTGAGTTCTTCGACGGTATATTCGGTTGCTTTCGCGATGCCTTTTTTCAGCACCATCGGGTTTGCGCCGGCGGCGATGTTTTTCATACCTTCGCGGATGATTGTCTGTGCGAGAAGGGCAGCCGTTGTGGTGCCGTCGCCCGCGACGTCGTTGGTTTTTACGGACACTTCTTTCACAAGTTGTGCGCCCATATTTTCAAAAGCGTCTTCGAGTTCGATTTCCTTGGCGATGGTTACGCCGTCGTTTGTGATGAGGGGTGCGCCGAACTTTTTGTCAAGAACGACGTTTCTGCCTTTCGGCCCCAAAGTGATTTTAACTGCGTCGGCAAGAGTGTCCACGCCCTTTTCAAGGGAGCGGCGCGCTTCTTCGCCGTATTTGAATTGTTTGCTCATATAAAAGCCTCCTTATTCGTTCACAATTGCGAGAATGTCGCTTTGGCGAAGGATGATAACTTCCTTGCCGTCAAGCTTGAACTCGCTTCCTGCGTATTTGCTGTACAAAACTTTATCGCCTACATTGACTTGCATCGTGACTTCTTTGCCGTCGATAAGTCCGCCGGGACCGACCGCCACGACTTCTGCCATCTGGGGTTTTTCTTGTGCTGTGCCGGGAAGAAGGATGCCGCTTGCGGTCTTTTCTTCCGCTTCGATTGATTTAACGACAACTTTGTCAAACAAAGGTTTTATTGTCATATTTACCTCCGAAAAATTGATTTTGAAGTTAGCACTCAAATGCCTTGATTGCTAATTCAATGGTAATTATACACGCAATATATCGCGATGTCAATAGTATTATGACAGAAAAAATTAAAAAATATCGCTAAAAAACGCGCATTTTCAAAACGTCGTAAAGTCGCGCGTTACTAAGTAAAATACGGGCGCGCACGTATGCGCGCGATTTTGTTTACAACGGACTGAAAAAGTGTTATTATTATCATATATTTATTTTTTCGAGGTCGCTATGATGGACAAATGGGATAAGAGATTTATGGAAATGGCAAACGTCGTTTCGACGTGGTCAAGTTGTTATAGAACCGGGCGTCAGGTCGGCGCGGTCATCACAAAAAACAAAAGAATCCTCACAACAGGCTACAACGGCGCACCCGAAGGCATCAGAAGTTGCGTCGAAAAGGGCGAATGTATGAGGGATATCATGAAAATCCCGTCGGGCACCCGCGCGGAACTTTGCTATGCCGTTCATGCGGAACAGAACGCCATCTGTCAGGCGGCGAAACTCGGTATTTCGCTGGAAGGCGCAACCCTTTATTGTACGCATCAGCCGTGCAGTATCTGCGCCAAAATCATCGTCAACAGCGGCATAAAACGTATCGTTTATCGTGAAGGATACCCAGACGAATTCGCAATGAAAATCCTGAGCGAAGCCGACATTCTTGTCGAAAGATACGAAGAATAATAAGTCAATTTTCAGGATATAAAGAATACCCTTAATTATAAGGGTGTTTTTTTATGGAAAAAATCGACAACGTAAATTATGACGATTATAAGTATAAATCGTATATCTGGAAGGAAGACGGGCGGCACAAAAAACCCGAAAAAAGAAAGAAAACAAAACCGCAAAAACCCGAAAAAAGGCGCGTCGTAAAAGCCGATAAGCAGGCGGTTTTCGTCGTTTGTACGATACTTTTGTGCTTCTCGCTTACGTTCGCTCTCGCAACCCTTTCCGGAAAAGGAAGCGTGATGAATTTCTTTCAAAAGAACAATAACACCGACTGCGAAAGGTATTATGTCGTGTGCTCCGACGTGTTTTCGGACGAAAGCCTTGCAAGAATTTCCGCCGACGAAGCGCGCACGTCGGGCGGGGCGGGCTATATAATTTACGATGAAAAATACTATCTCGCGCTTGCGTGTTACAAAAGCCGCGACGATGCGGAAAAAGTCCGAAAAAGAATGGCGGGGAGCAGTTCCTGCATCTATGAAATCTGTGTCAAGGCACCCGCGCTTTCCTGGTGCGACAACGGAAAAAAAGACGCCGTAAAAAACGCGTTGAAATACTCGGATACGGCGTTTTCAAAGCTTTACGAAATCACGACTTCGTTTGACAAAGGCAGTATCGGCGAAACAGAAGTAAAAAACAGATTAAAAGGTTTATTGAATGAAATCAATAAATTAAATGCCGATTTTGACAAAATTACAAAATCCGAAAATATGCCCGAATACATTAAAATCAAGGCGGAAATCAAGGCTGCCGCGGCTGTCGTCGGAAACGTCGCGAAGTCGGATTTTTCGGGCGCGACGCTTTCCGCGGCGTTAAGGTTTGCGACAATGAGCGTCGTATGCGGCTACAAAAATTTGGCGACGGAGTTGTAAACGGTTGCAAAATCCTATGTTTTAGTATATACTATATTACACTAATGTAAAGGTGAACGAATGGCACACATTTCTTTGTACAGAAGATACCGTCCGACTTCTTTCGACGAGGTCATCGGGCAGGGACATATCGTAAGGACGCTTGTCAATCAGATTAAAACGGACAACATTTCGCACGCATACCTTTTCACGGGGACTCGCGGCACGGGGAAAACCACCGTCGCGAGAATTTTTGCGCGCGCGATTAACTGCGAAAACCCCGTAAACGGCAATCCGTGCGGGAAATGCTCGGCGTGTGTTGAGCTTCAAAAGCCCGGCAATATGGATATTCTGGAAATCGACGCCGCGTCCAACAGCACGGTGGACGAAATCCGCGACCTTCGCGAAAAGGTCAAGTATCCGCCCGTCATCGGAAAGTACAAAGTTTATATCATCGACGAAGTTCACATGCTTTCGACAAGCGCGTTCAACGCACTTCTGAAAACGTTGGAAGAGCCGCCGTCACACGCCGTGTTCATTCTTGCGACGACCGACGTCCACAAACTGCCGCAGACGATTTTGTCAAGGTGCATGCGCTTTGACTTCAAATTGCTTTCGGTGAAAGATATTTCGGACAATCTGAAACGCATTTTCGACGACATCGGCAAAAAGTATTCGGAAGAAGCGATAAACCTTATCGCAACTTCTGCCGAGGGCAGCGTGCGCGACAGTCTTTCGATTGCGGATATGTGCGCGTCGTATTCTGGCGATACGATAACGTATGACGACGTTTTGGAAGTTCTCGGCGCGTCCGATCCTCACATCGTTTTGGACCTTGTGCAGGCGGTGCTTTCGCACGAAGTCGCGCGTGCATTGTCCATTGTCGATAATTTGTCGAATTTCGGCAAAAACATCGCCGTTCTCAATAAGGACGTCGCAACGACGATAAGGAACGTCATTTACGTGAAAAACTGTAAAAATGCCGAGTCCGCCTTGAAACTCCCGAAAGATATTTATGAAAAACTTTCGGCGATTTCGGAATCGTCCGGCAACGTCGATCTTCTGAACGCGCTCGATTTGTTCAACGGTCTTTCCGGCGAGTTAAGATACAGCACCCAGCCCCGCATTATGTTTGAGGCGACGGTCGTAAGGGCTGCGCTTGAAAACGGCGAGGCGGAAATCGAAAAACGCTTGAAAAAACTGGAATCGGCAGTTTCGCAAGGCGCGGTAAACACCGCGTTTCAAAAAAAAAATGAGCTGAAAACAGATAATCCCGACGCGCTTTGGGACGCCTGCCGCACGGAAATCGTGGGGAAGGAAAGGTGCATGGCGCTGGGGATTGCGATGAATAAATACGTCGGGGTGGAAGAAAACGGGAACTTTTTCAAGGTGTCTTTCAAAACGAAGGCGGACGCGTCCGTCGTGAGTATCCCCGACAACCTTAAACTTATTGAATCAAAACTCGGCGCGCTTTCGGGCAAGCCGTATAAACTGACCGTAAAGGTCACCGACGACGACACGTCGGAAGACGTCCTGAAAAGGCTGAAAACGCTTTTTGGGGACGATTTCAAAATCACGAAATAACCGGAGGTATTTTTTATGGGCAAAGGCGGTTTTCCCGGCGGCGGATTCGGCGGCGGAAATATGCAACAAATTTTGAAACAGGCGCAAAAAATGCAAGCCGATATGCAGCGCGCTCAGGAAGAACTTAAAAATTCCGAAGTAACCGGCTCGGCGGCGGGCGGCATGGTTGAAATCACGATGACGGGCGACAAGGAAGTCACCGCCGTCAAAATCAAGCCCGAAGCGGTTGACCCCAGCGATATCGAAATGCTGGAAGACCTTATCGTCGCGTCCTTCAACGACGCCGTCAAAAAGGTTGACGAGTTGCAGGAAGAACTTATGGGACCGCTTGCAGGCGGTATGGGCGGTTTGTTCTGATGCCTTATATCGAGCCTCTTGCAAAACTTATTGCGGAATTCACGAAGTTCGAGGGCGTGGGTGAAAAGACGGCGGCAAGGTACGCTTATTCCATATTAAAGCGCAGCGACAGCGAAGTCGACGACCTTATCAACGCCTTGCGCGACGTCAAACAAAAGGTGAAATTCTGTAAAATTTGCGGCAACTATACCGACGACGCCGACGACGTTTGCGAAATTTGTCGTACGCGCGACAAGTCGGTTATCTGCGTCGTGAAAGAGCCGAAAGATATTCAGGCTTTTGAAAAGGTAAAGTCTTTTAAGGGCGTTTATCACGTTTTGCACGGCGTAATCAGCCCCATCGAGCACGTCGGCCCCGACGATATCGACATAAAAGGGCTGCTGAAAAGGCTTGACGGCGTGAAAGAAGTCATCGTTGCGACCAATCCCGACGTCGAAGGCGAGGCAACCGCATTGTATATCGCGCGACTTATAAAGCCGCTGGGGATAAAGGTTACGCGCATCGCCCGCGGTCTTCCCGAAGGTAGCGTTATCGAGTACGCCGACGAAATGACCTTATCCACCGCACTTCGCACCCGCGTGGAGTTATAATAATAGATTGATACAAGCAGTTTTTCGGTGAGAAAAAAATTTCTTGACATATCAAAACTGAGTAATTAAAATTATCCGTAAAGGAATTGGAGTATGGCAAAAAAACAAGGCATATCGGAAGCGGTCATTAAACGTCTTCCGCGATATTACAGATACGTTAAACAGCTTGAACACGACGGCGTAAAGCGCGTTTCCAGCTCGGAACTTGCGAAAAACCTGTGCGTTACGGCGTCACAGGTCAGACAGGATTTTTCAAATTTCGGCGAATTCGGTCAGCAGGGCTACGGGTACAGCGTGGGGAAACTTCGCAGTGAAATCGCGTCGATTCTCGGGCTCGATCAGCAGCACAACATTATTATTATCGGTTGCGGCAACATCGGAAAAGCGCTTGCGAGATACGTCGGGTTTTCAGACGACGGTTTTTATGTCCGTGCAATGTTCGACGTCGATCCGACGGTCATTCAGAAAGTTCCCGCCGGCGTCGAAGTCCTGAACGTCAATAAACTTGCGGAATACATAAACACGCACCCCGTCGACATCGCGGCGATTTGCGTACAAAAGGAATACGCGCGCGAAGTTGCCGAAAACCTTGTGCGGCTCGGCGTGAATAAATTCTGGAATTTCGCCCCCGTCGATTTGTCAAACGTCGCGGAAGGCGTCGTGTGCGAAAACATCAATATGAGCGACAGTCTGTTCGTGCTGTCTTACAAGATCAACGAACAACAATAATCGTTGCATAATAACTTTCCTCCTGCGGATACTACTGCGGGAGGTTTTTTTATGCAATACACAGGAATCACAAGAAGAATCGACGAGTTGGGACGCGTGGTTATCCCGAAAGAAATCCGCCGTACGATGCGCCTTCGCGAGGGCGAAGAAATGGAAATTTTCGTTGACGAAAACAGCCTTATCCTGAAAAAATACTCGTGCGTAAAGGGAATACAAAAGTTTTCGGAAGAGATTGCGGAAAGTTTGTTTTCGTCGACGGGGGACACGTCGCTTGTGACCGACCTTGACAAAATCGTCGCGGCGGCGGGCTTTGACAAGACGTTTTATTCGGACAAACTCTTGTTGCAAAAAGTCGCGGATATTTTTCAGAAAAGGACGACGCGCACGGTGTTTTTGCCCGACGGATATGCGATAACTGGCGACGATACAAACGAATACAAAATGCAGATATTCGCGCCTGTCGTCGTCGCGGGCGACGTTACGGGCGGTGTTATTTTGCTGTCGAAATCCGAAAAAAACGTCGCCGAAAAAACCAAACTTGCCGAGTTTTCGGCAAAAATCTTGGCAAATTCACTGCAATGAAAAGGCGTACTATGGCGGGAAACGCCGCGCTGCTTTCGGTGTTTTCCATAATTGCAAAGGTAATAAGCGCGCTGTATCGCGTGCCGCTCACGTCTGTGCTCGGCGCGGAAGGAATGGGAATGTATCAGCTTGTGTTTTCCATTTACGCGCTGATACTTGCGCTGACTACGGGCGGAATCCCCGTTGCGGTGTCAAGGCTCACGAGCGAGAATAACGCGTTGAAAAAAGACAGCCGAGTCGTCCTTAAAAACGCGCTTTTAAGCGTTGTCGGGACGTCGGTCGTGCTTGCCGCGTTCTTGTGCGTTTTGTCGGGATTCGTGGCAAGAATTCAAGGAAACGAAGGCGTGAAAAGCGGATATTACGTCATTGCGCCGGCGATTGTTTTCGTCGGTGCGTTGTCGATGTTCCGCGGCTGGTTTCAGGGGAACAACGACGTGATTCCGACGGCGGTATCGGGGCTTTTTGAACAGGTTTTCAAACTTGCGTTCGGGCTGACTCTTGCAAAAATTCTGTCAAAGTACGGCGTGATTTACGGCGTAATCGGCGCGCTGTCAGGGGTGATGATAAGCGAATTTGTCGCGCTTATTTATATTGTAATAACCTATTTTTCGCGCGGGAAGATTTACAAAATCAACGCGGTGGAAAGTTGCGATAAAGACGTGCGAAACGCCATTCTGAAAACCTCTGTCGTTTTTGCGATTGCCGGCTTTATCATACCGTTTTCGCAGTTTATCGACGGAATTTTAATCGTAAACATATTAAAAGCGTCGGGAGAGTCGATTTCGCTTGCGACGGTGAAGTACGGTTTGTATTCGGGCACGGTAATGAGCGTCGTGAATATGCCCGTCGTTTTAAGCGTTGCGTTGTCGGTTGCGATCGTGCCGGTTATCGCGTCGGCGACGGCAAAACGGGACATCGACGAAATCAGGAAAAAAGGAGCGACCGCCGTGAAACTCGCACTTGTTATTTCGATGTTTGCCGCGGTTATGATGTTTGCGTTTTCAGACAAAATTATTGCGGTTTTATATCCGCGTCTTAATCGCGCGGAAACACAAACGGCGGTGCGGCTTTTAAGGATTATTTCGTTCACCGTGCCGATGGGCGCGCTTCGTGAAATTTACGCAAGTATGATAATGGCGATTGACAAGACCGGAAAAATCATCGTCAACAATTCCTTTTCGGTCGCGCTGAAAATTGCGGTTACGGCGATATGCCTGTCATACTTCAACGTGTACGGCGCGGGATACGGCATGATTGCGTTTTCGGCGGTCGGCGTAATCTTAAACGCGCGCGATTTTTATATTCTCTCGGGAAAAAATCTTAAACTCGTGAAAAACGTTAGTACAATCGCGGCAATAAATGTTATAATGTTTTTACTTGCGTGGGCTTTTGATATTTATATCAAAAATCCGATTTTGTCGCTTGCGACAGGTTTTGTCGTCGCATCGTTTGCGTACGTTGTCGCGGCGGCGTTTTCAGGCGTCTTTGACGGGGACGAACTTTCGGGCGTGCCGTTTTCAAAGGCGTATTACAAATTATCGCAAAAACTACGATTCTGGGAGAGTTGAATGATTACCGTAATTGGACTCGGGCTTTATAAGGACGATTTGAGTTTCCGCGCCGAAAAGTTTCTGAAAAAGGCAAAAAACATTTACGTCAAAACGGCAAAAACGCCGACGTACGATTTTTTTGAAAAAAACGGAATATCCGCAAAATCTTTCGACGACGCATACGACGCGGCGGAAGATTTTTCCGAACTTGACGAAAAAATCATAAAAACGCTTTTGTCGGAAAACGAAAAAGGCGACGTTGCGTTTTGCGTGAACGGCGGCGGTTTCGACGACGGCACGGTGCAAAAGCTGAAAAAACAAACGAACGATATTGAAATTATCGCGGGCGTGAGCTTTGCGGCGGATTTTGCCGGCGTTTGTCCCGACACGTCGGTGATGAGTTACAGCGCGTACGACGTCGTGTCCGACGTTTCGTTCATGCCGGACAAGCGGCATACCGTCGTCGTGAGAGAGATCGACAACCGACTTCTTGCGGGCGACGTAAAAATCAAACTGTCCGACGTATACGGCGACGAAAAACTCGTTTATCTGATAAATAGTGTCAAAAAGACAGATAATTTGACATACATACCTCTTGCCGAAATCGACCACGGCAAGAATTTTTCGTATATCACGACTTTGGTGATTCCGCCCGATGATTTGTTGTCGGCAAAACGACACGATTCCCACGACCTTATCGAAATCATGGCAACGCTGTTGTCCGAAAACGGCTGTCCGTGGGACAGGGCGCAAACGCACGAAAGCATAAGGATAAATCTCATCGAGGAAGCGTACGAGCTTATCGATGCAATCGACAGAAACGACCTTGACGGCATGATCGAAGAAACGGGCGACGTATTGTTGCAGGCAGTTTTCCACGCAATGATCGGAAACGCCGACGGCGAATATAATTTCAACGACGTCGTAAGCGGACTTTGCCATAAACTTATCACCCGACACACTCATATTTTCGGGCAGAACAAAGCGACGAACGCCGAAGATGCGCTGGATTACTGGAACGCGGCGAAAGCCGTCGAAAAGGAATATACGAGTTTCGGCGACAAAATGGACAAAATCCCCAAAAATCTGCCTGCGCTTTTATACGCTTACAAAATCCAGAAAGTCGCGGTGAAATGCGGGTTCGACTGGCCCGACATCGACGGCACTTACGACAAACTCAACGAAGAAATCCGCGAGTTTAAAGAAGCGGACGGCGACGACGCCGTAATGGAAGCGGGCGATCTGCTGTTTTCTGCGATAAACCCGATGCGCTGGCGACATATCGAGCCGGAAACCGCCCTTAAAGAGGCGTGCGACAAATTCGTGAAACGCTTTAAGTATATGGAAAGCGAAATACTGAAAGACGGAAAGGATTTGGGTAACGCCGAAATCCTGGACGAATACTGGAACAAGGCAAAGAAAATCTACAAATGAAAATCGGAAACGTACAACTTAAAAACGATTTGATTCTCGCGCCGATGGCGAATTATACCGACGCCGGCATGCGTTATCTTGCCTCGGTTTACGGCGCGGGGCTTACGGTAACGGAAATGGTGTCGGCAAAGGGGCTTTGCTTCAATAATCCCAACACCGCCGCGCTTCTGGAAACCCGCGAAAGGGGAAATTGTCCCGTTGCCGTGCAACTTTTCGGCGCGGATCCCGAATACATAAAAAAAGCGGTGGAACACCCCCTTCTCAAAGACTTTGATATAATCGACATAAACATGGGTTGTCCCGTCGCGAAAGTTGTGAAAAACGGCGAAGGCAGCGCGCTTTTAAGAAATCCCGACCTTGTTTACAAAGTAGTGAAAGCGGCGGTATCCGCAACGAATCGTCCCGTAACCGTGAAAATCAGAGCGGGCTTTGAAAAGGACGAAATCACCGCGCCCGAAATCGCGAAGGTCATCGAAGAAGCGGGCGGCGCGGCGGTTGCCGTACACGCAAGGACAAGGGAACAGTTTTATTCCGGAAATGCCGACTGGAACGTCATAAAAAAAGTGAAAGAAAACGTGAGTATTCCCGTTGTCGGAAACGGCGACGTGGTAACCCGCGACGATTATTTAAGAATGAAAGAAACGACGGGTTGCGACGGCGTAATGGTTGGTCGCGCCGCGCTTGGAATGCCGTTTATATTTGCAAAACTGCAAGATAAAGAATACGAATTTGACGTTAAAGCCGTGATTATGAAACATATCGAAATTCTGGGCGAGTATCTGCCCGAACGCACGGTGATAAATCAGATGAAGGCGCAACTGTGTTTTTACGCCAAAAACACCCGCCACGCAAAGGACGTCCGCCGCGCTATTTCCGAACTCAGAACCCGCGACGATTTAATGAGAATTATTGACGAATTTTTTTAAGGAAAATATATTATGAACATTGTTTTGGTTGAACCGGAAATCCCGCAGAATACGGGCAACATAGTAAGGACGTGCGCCGCGACGCACACAGTTTTGCATCTTATCGAGCCGCTCGGATTCGAACTTTCGGACAAGTACTTAAAACGCGCGGGGCTTGACTATTGGAGCGACTGCGAGTTGCACGTATACAAAAACCTTGGGGAGTTTTTCGACAAAAATCCCGGCAAGTATTATTTCGCGTCGACAAAGGCGAAACACCGCTATGATGAGGTGAATTTCGAGGACGACGCATACATCTTTTTCGGAAAGGAAACGAAAGGTCTTCCCGAAGAACTTCTGCACGACAATTACGACCGCGCGATACGAATCCCGATGGGGCAGAATATAAGAAGTCTGAACCTGTCGAACAGCGTTGCTATCGTGTTGTACGAGGCGCTCCGTCAGCACGACTTCAAAGGGCTGCAAGAACAAGGACACCTTACGAAATACGACGACAAATAAGGCGGGTGCGCGGCGCACGGCAAATAAGGCGGGCGCGCGACGAAAATCAAATAAAGTATTTATAAGTAATTGCAATAAAACTTTTATTGTGTTATCATATTACTGCCTTAAAAATCCGGGGCATAAAACGAAAATAAAATCAGGAGATATTCTATGAACAAAAAGACAATCACCGATATTGACGTAAAAGGCAAAAAATGTCTCGTTCGCGTTGATTTCAACGTTCCTATGAAAGACGGCGTTATCACCGACGAAAACCGCATCATCGGCGCGCTTCCCACCATTAAATATCTGATGGAACACGGCGCGAAAGTCGTGCTTTGCTCGCACATGGGCAAACCCCACAACGTGTTTGACGACAAAATCAAACTCAATAAAAAGGAAAAGGCGAAAATCGAGGCTTTGCCCGAAGAAGAACGCGCTGCGGCAACCGCCGAAGCAATCGAAAAGGCGAAAAAAGACGTCAAAAAATTCAGTCTTGCTCCCGTTGCGGCGCGCCTGAACGAACTTCTTGACAACAAGGTAACGTTTGCAACCGACGTCATCGGTCCGGACGCGAAAGAAAAAGTCGCGGCGTTGAAGGACGGCGAATGCGTACTTCTTGAAAACCTGCGTTTCCACGCCGGCGAAGAAGGCAGGGACGAAAACTTCTGCAAGGCTCTTGCCGAATATGCGGACGTTTACGTCAACGACGCTTTCGGTACGGCGCACCGTTCGCACGCGTCGACCGCCGCTATCGTCGAATACGGCTTTGTAAAGACGGCTGTTTGCGGCTTCCTTATCGAAAAAGAACTGTCTGTCATGGCGGACAGTCTTGAACATCCCGTACACCCGTTCATCGCAATACTCGGCGGCGCGAAAATCGCCGACAAACTTAACGTAATCAACAACCTGCTTGACAAATGCGACGCTCTTATCATCGGCGGCGGCATGGCTTATACCTTCCTGAAAGCGCAGGGCGGCAAAGAAGGGTTGTCTTTGGTTGACGACGACAAACTTGAATATTGCGAAAACATGCTTGACAAAGCGGAAATTCTCGGCAAGGAAATTTATCTTCCCGTCGACAGCGCAATCGTTTCGGCGTTCCCCGATCCCATCGACGCACCAGTAACGGTCGAATACGTTGACAGCAAGAGCATTCCCGACGACAAAATGGGGCTCGATATCGGCGTTAAAACGCAGGAACTTTTCGCAAACGTCATCAAAGGCGCAAAGACGGTCATCTGGAACGGACCTATGGGTGTTTTTGAAAACCCGACTCTTGCAAAAGGTACGTACGCGGTTGCGGAAGCGCTTGCGTCGCTTCACGGCACCGGCGCAACCACCATCATCGGCGGCGGCGACAGCGCGGCGGCTGTACAACAACTGGGCTTTGCGGACAAAATGACGCACATTTCAACGGGCGGCGGCGCGTCGCTTGAACTGTTTGAAGGCAAAGTGCTTCCCGGCATCGCCTGCCTTAACGACAAAGACTGAAATCACAACGACTTAATCTTATAAAGGAGAATTTATTATGCGTAAACCTATTATCGCAGGTAACTGGAAAATGAACAATACTATCGCCGAGACGAAGGCTCTCGTGACCGAACTTATTCCTTTGGTCAAAGACGCGAAAGCCGACGTCGTAATCTGCACCCCTTACACCGACCTCGCTACGGCGGTCGAAATGACGAAAGGCACGAACATTCACGTCGGCGCGGAAAACGTGCACTGGGCAGAGAAAGGCGCGTTCACGGGCGAAGTTTCGGCGAATATGCTTGTCGAACTCGGCGTGGAATACGTCATCATCGGACACAGCGAACGCCGTCAGTATTTCGGCGAGACCGATCAGACCGTCAACGCACGCGTTAAGGCGGCACTTTCCAAGGGGCTGAAACCCATTATCTGCGTCGGCGAACTTCTGGAAGAGCGCGAAGCGGGCAAAACCGAAGAAGTCGTTGTCCGTCAGACCACCGAGGCTTTCAAAGATATTGACAAATCCGAACTTGAAAACATCGTCATCGCATACGAACCCGTATGGGCAATCGGCACCGGCAAAACCGCAACCGCCGACGACGCGAACGCAACCATCAAGGTTATCCGCGACACAATGGCGAACCTTTATTGCAGAAACTGCGCCGACAACAAAGTACGCATTCAGTACGGCGGCAGCATGAACACCAAAAACGTCGACGAACTTATGGCAATGCCTGAAATCGACGGCGGTCTTATCGGCGGTGCGTCGCTCAAAGCGCAAGACTTTGCACGCGTCGTAAATTTTGAGGAAAAATAATGTCAAGACAAGTCGTATTGGTCGTAATGGACGGCGTGGGCAAATCCACGACGGGACTCGGCGACGCCGTTACCGCGGCGCATACCCCAACTCTCGATAAACTCCTTGCAACCTGCAAAAACGTTTATATCAAAGCGCACGGCACGGCAGTCGGTCTTCCTTCCGACGAGGATATGGGCAACAGCGAAGTAGGGCACAACGCACTCGGTTGCGGACAGGTCTATTCGCAGGGCGCAAAACTTGTGGAAGAAGCCATCGAAAGCGGCGAAATTTTCAATTCGTCCGCTTGGCAGGAACTCAAAAACAACTGCGTGACACACGGAAGCGCAATGCATTTTCTGGGGCTTTTGTCCGACGGCAACGTACACAGCAATATAAACCACCTTATCGCGCTTATCAAGGGCGCGAAAAGGGACGGCATCAAAAAAGTATTCGTACACGTCCTGCTTGACGGGCGCGACGTTCCCGCAACGAGCGCGCTTCAATATGTCGATATGCTTGAAAACGCGATGGCGGAACTGAACGACGAAAGTTTCACGGCAAAGATCGCGTCGGGCGGCGGACGTATGACGATTACGATGGACAGATATTTCGCAAACTGGGATATGGTAAAACGCGGCTTTTATACCCACGTTTACGGCGAAGGTCGCGGATTTGAGTCGGCAACCGCCGCAATCGAAACGTTCCGCGCCGAAACCCCCGGTATCATTGATCAGGATTTGCCCGCATTCGTCGTCGTCAAAGACGGAAAACCCGTCGGCGCGATGCACGACAATGACAGCGTGATTCTGTTCAACTTCCGCGGCGACCGCGCAATCGAAATTTCGATGGCTTTCGACGATAAGGATTTTTCGGGATTCGACCGCGGCAATATGCCAAAGGTGATGTATGCCGGTATGTTACAGTACGACGGCGATATGCACCTTCCCAAACGCTTTCTTGTCGAGCCGCCCAAAATTAAATATACTTTGTCCGAATATCTCGTGAACAAGGGCGTCAACGAATACGCCGTGTCCGAAACGCAAAAGTACGGTCACGTCACGTATTTCTGGAACGGCAACCGCAGCGAAAAATTCAGTGAAACGCTTGAAACCTGGGAAGAAGTACCTTCCGATATCGTGCCTTTCGACCAGCGTCCCTGGATGAAATCGGCGGAAGTTACCGATAAGGTCATCGAAGCGATCGAAAGCAAAAAGTACGGCTTCATTCGTTGCAATTATCCCAACGGCGATATGGTCGGACACACCGGCAATATGGACGCGACGATAATCGGCGTGGAGGCTGTTGACCTTGCGCTTGCAAGACTTATCCCCGTTGTCGAAAAGGAAAACGCGATTCTTGTCGTAACGGCAGACCACGGCAACGCCGACGAAATGCTTGAAAAGAACAAAAAGGGCGTCGTGTCCGTTCGTACGGCGCACAGCCTGAATCCCGTTCCGTTCATAATTTTCAACGCCGACGTCGAAATCGCAGACGGCAAATTCGGATTGTCCAACGTTGCGGCAACCGTTGCGAAACTTATGGGATTCACTCCCGATCCGCATTGGGACGCACCTATTATCAAATAATGTTATTTATTAAAAGCCCCCCGAAAAACCGCGGGGGGATTTTTTTATGCCGTATAAAAAACATAAAAATTGTTCGGAATATCGGCAATAACAATACAAACAAGGGAAAATGTCGCGTTTATTGCGCCGTAATTGCGATATTATGACGTCTTTTGTCCAAATATGGCGAGTATATCAATATATATATTTGACTTAAAAAATATAAGGGGTATAATGGGAATTATTATGAAGAAAGCCAACAGAAACAAAACGCTTAAACTTGCATTTATCGGTATCATGTGCGCGCTCACGACGGTTGTTACGTGGGTGCTTCCCATCCCCATGCCCGCAACGGAAGGGTATATCAATTTCGGCGACGCAGTTATCTTTCTGACCGCGCTTTTTGCCGGCCCCGTGCCTGCGATGGTTGTCGGCGGCATCGGCAGTATGCTTGCGGACGTCATCGGCGGATATATGCACTGGGCGGGGTTTACGCTGCTCATAAAGGGACTTGAAGGTCTGATTTGCGGACTTATCGTGAAAAAGCTCAACAAAAAAGACAAGTTCTATATCGACATTCTCGGGCTTGTCGCGGCAGGCGTATGGATGGTTGTCGGCTACTATTTCGCCGGCGCGATTTTGTATGGTTGGGCGGGCTCGCTTGAAAGTTTGCCCGGCAACTGCATTCAGGGGGGCGTGTCGATTGTCGTCGCGTACATGCTGTATGCAATCCTTAAAAGAATGTACGCGGTGCAAGGTTTCATCGAAAGACTCAACGAGCCGATGTTCGTTAAAAAGCCCGACGAAGCGACGGATGACAACGAGCAACCCGAAAGCATTGTCGATACCGGAAATACCGATGAAAACAATGCGGAGCAACCCGACGCCAAGTCGGACAATCCGTCGGACAAATAAGAAACAAAAAATAACCGTCCTTTTTCAGGGACGGTTTTTTTAACCCGAATTTCGGACTGTGATTTATTTATTATTTTAATTAAAGCAAAATTTTGCATATATGTTGATTTTTATATATTAGTATGATAAAATTTACTCAGTAGCGTTAAGTCGCGAAAAATCTTTTTAGGTGGACTATTTATGAGAGATAACACGCTTATCAAATACCTCAAACTTGCCGAAAGAATCGACGCTTCCGACATTCACATCAAGTCCGGCAAATGTGCAATCGCAAGGGTTTCCGGGACGCTGAAACAAATCGACGACGCCATTCTCACAAAAGAGCAAGTTTTTTCTTTCATTCAGGACATTCTTACCGAAAAACAAATGACCGAATTCGACCTGTATTCCGACGTGGACAGTTCTTTTTCCGTCGGCGACAGAAGGTTCAGGTGCAACGTATATCGCGACTTCAACGGATTTTCGATATCCATTCGTCGCATAATCAATGAAATCGGCGACTTCCGCTCGCTGGGCATTCCCGAAGTTCTGAAAAATCTTGCGGTCAAAAAAAGCGGACTCATTCTTGTTACGGGACCTACGGGAAGCGGTAAAACGACAACGCTCGCAAGCATCATCAATTATCTCAACCGCGTTATTACGGCGCACATCATCACAATTGAAGACCCTATCGAATATACTTATACGTCCAACCGTTGCGTGATCACGCAAAGGGAAATCGGGCGCGACGCAAGCGATTATCCGCGCGCACTCCGCGCCTCGCTTCGTCAGGACCCCGACGTAATTATGCTGGGCGAAATGCGCGACCTTGAAAGTATCCGCACCGCGCTCACCGCCGCAGAAACGGGACACCTTGTTTTGTCAACCCTGCATACGACGGGCGCGTGCAACTCGATTGACCGTATCATCGACGTGTTCCCCGCGGATCAGCAACAACAAATTCGCGTGCAGCTTTCAATGGTGCTTCTCGGCGTAGTGTCGCAGCAGCTTGTCCCCAACGTGAAGGGCGGAAGGTCGCTTGCAACCGAAGTTATGATTTGCAACGGCGCAATCAAGAATATTATCCGCGAAGGGAAAAACTACCAACTTCAAAACACAATGATGACAAGCCGTAACGCCGGTATGTACAGCATGGAACAGTGTCTTGAAGCAATGTACCGTCAGGGTATCATCAGCGCGGAAAATTATCAGCTTTATACCCCCGCAAGCGCGGCAACCAACGTCAGATAATACAGGGCGTCGCCCTTAAAAAGGATAAATAAGGATAAATTATGGGATTTGATTCAATAAGAGAAAACAAACGCGAAAGCGCAACCTTTATGGTAGGGCATATCGAGAAAGTCATCAAAACTTTCGGAAAACGCCCGGCGGGAAGTGAAGGCGAGAAAAAAGCCGCCGAATATATGGGCGAACTTCTGAAACCTTATGCCGACGACATCAGGCTTGAACCGTTTCCCGTGTACCCCGCAGCGTTCATGGGCTGGATATACATCAGCGTGTCGCTGTATCTTATCGCGCTTGCGGCGTACTTTTTCCAACCCGTTGCGTCGCTGGTGCTTTTCGTCGTCGCGACCGCGCTTATGGTTGGCGAATTCGTAATGTACAAGCAGGTTGTCGACAAACTTTTCGTCAAAAAGACTTCGCACAATCTTTACGCCGTCAAACACCCGACGGGCGAAGTCCATCGCCGCATTATTTTCAGCGGACACGTCGACGCCGCGCACGAGTGGACTTTCAACTATCACCTTGGAGGAAAGGGCTATATCGCCCACGTCATCACGAGTTTTATCGGCGTGTTTTATTTCTTTATCGCGATTATTCTTTGCATTGCGAACAAATATTCGCAGACGCCGTTTCTCGCGGCAAACGTCGCAAATATTCTGGGATACGTTTGTCTTGCGTTCGTTCCGCTTTGGATTGCAATGTACTTTATGTGGAATGAGAAAATCGTCGTCGACGGCGCAAACGACGACCTTACCGGTTGCTTTATGAGCATTGCCGTCTTAAAGGCGTTGAAGGATCAGAACGTAAACCTTGAAAATACCGAAGTAGGCGTGCTTATCACGGGCAGTGAAGAAGCGGGGCTTCGCGGCGCAAAGGCGTTTGCGAAAGCGCACGCAAAGGAATTTGACGACGTCGAAACGCTGATTTTTGCAATCGACACTATCCGCGACGCAAAGTTTTTGGGCGTCAACGTCAACGACCTTAACAATACCGTGCCGTCCGATCCGCACGCAATCGACTTGTTCTTCAACGCCGGTGCGGAACTTGGAATTCCCGTGCAGAAAATCGGCGTACCGTTCGGAGCGACCGACAGCGCGGCGTTCAATCAGGGCGGTATGAAAGCTGTCGGCATCACTGCGATGAACCATAACCTTGAAGATTATTATCATACCCGCAAGGACACATTTGATAATCTTGACGAAGAAAGTCTTGCGACGTGTTTTGAGGTGGCGGTTAAGGCGCTTGAAAACTTCGATTCAGGGCTGTAACACGCAAGATAGTCGGAATACGTTACATTGTTTCTGAGCAATTTGTGCTTAGTATAAATTATTAGAGGTGAATTATGAGTACGCAAATCGAAGTAAAAGAGCCGATTAAACTTTTGAATAAAGACGGCTCGCTGACTCAGCCCGGCTGGGCAAAACGCAATATTATCGAGTACAACCGCGAAGACATCAGAGCGTCGAAATGGGCGGTGAAAGAGTGGGACTTTTATCAAGTCGGTTGCAAAGATTTCATCGTGCAATTTAACTTTTTCAATATTTCGCTGGCGTCTGCCGCGACAATCGGTTACGTCAACCTGAAAACCGGCGAAGTCGTCAACGACATGATTCTGGACCTTGCGACGGCAAACAAATTCCCCGTCAACAGGAACGGCGAAGAGCCTTATACGTTTGAACGCAAAAAGGGCAAAAAGGTTTTAAGGTTCGAGGTTACTAAGGAAAAACGTCACCTTTACTGGAAGAGCCCGAAAATCGAGTGCGACTTCTGGGCGGACAACTACACGGGCGAGAGCATCGTCATTATGAATCCGTTTGAAAAGCACGCAAATCACTTCTTCTTTACCGAAAAAATCAACTGCATGCCCACGCGCGGATTCGTGAAAATCGGCAGCGAAGTCATCGACGGCAACCGCGACGATTTGTTCACGGTGCTTGACTGGGGACGCGGCGTATGGGATCATAAAAACTACTGGTTCTGGGGCAACGGCACGACGTATATCGACGGCAAGTTGTTCGGCTTTGAAATCACCTGGGGCATCGGCGCGCCCGAAAAAGGACGCGAAACCGCGCTCATGTACGACGGCAAGTGCCATAAACTCGGCGAAGTATATCTTGAATATCAGCCCGACAAACGCTGGATGGATCCGTGGAAATTCCACGAAGAAAACGGCAGGTTCGAGTTGACCATGACGCCGTTTTACGACAATCACAACGGCGTAATGCTTCCCAACGTCGGCATGCTTAGTCATCAGGTGCACGGGCTTTGGAACGGCACGGTTACGCTTGACGACGGCACGGTGCTTGAAATCAAAGATATGTACGCATTCTGCGAAAAAGTTTACAATAAGTGGTAATAATTTAATATGCCGAAAGCGACAGCATTTTGCTGTCGCTTTTTAGGCTCCAAAAAGTATGGTTAAATGGAAGGGCGCACTGTTTATAATCGTGACGGTAATCGTCGCGCTTTTGTTATCCGTCGGCGCGGATGTGCTGTACGGATACGTCGCTACGACCAAAATCGAGCCGCCGACCGTCGCGCACGCGAACTTTGAATATAAGGCGGAAAACGAGTATCTTGGCAACAAGATATACGACGAAGACGGAGTATTGAAATCTGCTTTTGACGTAAGAAAGATTTTGTCGCTGTCGGCAGAAGACGACCTTAAAGTGTCGATAAACGGCGTTTCAAACGGCGATTTTGTCGATTTTGCGGACGTGGACGCGTCGGAAGTCGCGATAAGCGTGAACGGAAGAAACGTGCGGCTTGTCGATGGCGTCAACGTGAGAAGCGCGGCGGATTTTTTGTATGACAAAAGCACGTATTCTTATTTGTCGAACAACCTTGTGCTGCAAAACGATATTGACCTGAATTTGCTTCCCGAAGAATCGAGGGACGTCACTTTCAAAATGAAGCACGATATTTTCGGCAACGGCAAAAGCATAATTTCGGCAAAACGGACGGGTGAAAAAGCCAGGTACTTCGGCGTAAGCATAAGGTTTATCGGATACGGGCAGAACGTTGTCGACACGCGCTTTTCGGGAAAGACGGTAAGTGCCGGCGAAGAAGTCGTACTTGACGATTATTTGTACTGCGGCATACCCGTCGAGATCGGCAACGGCAAAAAAAGCGATGCGAAATTTGTCGAAAAAACAAAAGCGAATTTCACGAATTGCGTGTTTGAAAATTCTTATCGCAACGTGGCGATCAGTCGCTCCGACGTCGAATTCGTGAGATGCGTTTTTAACAACGCCGCCGAAGCGAACGTGTCGCTCAAAACCACGACGGGCAACAATTCGACGCTGACGTTCAAAGATTCCGTCATCGCAAACTCCAACGTTGCCGGCATTATGAACTGGTGCGACGAAATCGTGGAAGAATCTTCATATTGCACGATAAATATTCTCAACACAAAATTTTATTGCTGGAAATCGTCCGACAGCGCGCGCGTTATGGTGGAGAGCGGCAACGGCGACTTTTACAAAACCGTAAATTCGGTTTTCCAGGCGGTAATTAACAACGGTAATGCCAAGAAAAATCTTGTCGAATGCAACGGAAAATACTACTTTTCGTCGTCGATTTTCGTGATTTGCTCAAAAAGCGGAGGGAAAAACGTGCCGAAACTCAACGGGCTTTACGAAAACCACCTGCAAAAAATCACGGTCCCCGAAAACAGCATCGTTTCGGCGTTTTTGTCGGTTGCGAACGTTTACGGATACGCCGACGCTTCGTTCATTGCGCCCGACGAAAAACCGCAATATCGTCACTGACGCAAAAATTTGCGTCTTTTTTTAACGTCGCTTTCAAAACAGCCCCTTAAAACTTGCGGAAAAATTAAAAATATTATATACTTACATTTGTTAAAATTTACGAGGTGCTTAAATTGAATAATCAAACGGTTCTCGTCCTCGATTTCGGGGGACAATATAAGGAATTGATTGCCCGCAGTATCAGGGACGCAAAAGTGTATTCTCTTGTGAAATCGGGCAGCATCGGCGCGGAAGAAGTCAGAAAAATCAACCCCATCGGCATTATTCTGACCGGCGGGCCGAACAGCGTTTACGGCGAAAGCGCGCAGGATTTCGACGCGGAAATTTTGTCGCTCGGCGTGCCTGTCCTTGGCATTTGCTACGGTATGCAACTTATGTGCCATACCTTAAAGGGCAAGGTTGTCAGTTGCAAGACAAGCGAATTCGGCGTGACGAAAGCAAACCTTGACGTGAAGGCGGAAATTTTCGACGGCGTGAGCGCGACCACCAAAGTCTTGATGAGCCACAGCGACCGCGTGGAAACCGTGCCGGAAGGGTTCAAAGTCATCGGACACACGGCAAAATGCCCGATTTGCGCCTTTGAAAATCCCGAAAAGAAATTGTACGGCGTGCAATTCCATCCCGAGGTCGAACTTTCGGTCGAAGGACAAAAGGTGTTGCAAAACTTCCTTTTCAAAATCTGCAAAGCGAACGCCGACTACGACCTTGGCGATTATATCGAAAGAAAAATCAAGGAAGTGCGCGAAACGGTCGGCACGGATACCGTGATTCTGGGGCTTTCGGGCGGCGTTGACAGCAGCGTTGCCGCAACCCTTTTAAGCCGCGCAATCGGCAAGCAACTCATTTGCATTTTCGTCGATCACGGATTTATGCGTCAGGACGAAGGCGACGAAATCGAGAGCATTTTCTCAAAGATGGATTTGCATTTCGTACGCGTCGACGCGGAAGCAAGATTTTTGAAAAAACTGGAAGGCGTCACCGACCCGGAACGCAAGCGTAAAATCATCGGCGCGGAATTCGCTCACGTGTTTGAAGAAGAAGCGAGGAAGTTTGAAAACGCGCGTTATCTTGCACAAGGCACGATATATCCCGACATTATCGAGTCGGGCGGAAAGCACAATGCGGTCATAAAATCGCACCACAACGTCGGCGGACTTCCCGAAAAACTCAACTTCAAGGGCGTTGTCGAGCCTCTGAACGGACTTTTCAAAAACGAAGTCCGTATCGTCGGCAAGAAATTGGGGCTTCCCGACTTCCTTATCAACCGTCAGCCGTTCCCCGGTCCCGGACTTGCAGTCAGAGTAATGGGTGAGGTCACCAAGGAAAAATGCGACATCTTGAGAAAAGCCGACAAAATTTATCGTGAAGAAATCGAAAAATCGAAAGTCAAAACCTCGCAATACTTTGCGGTGCTAACGGGAGTTAAAACCGTAGGCGTTATGGGCGATTACAGGACGTACGATTATCTTGTCGCGCTGCGCGCGGTCAACACAAGCGACTTCATGACGGCACAATATACGCCGATACCGCACAGGCTCCTTGCAAAAATTTCGTCAAGGATCGTCAACGAAGTGAAAGGTATCAACCGCGTATGTTACGACATCACCAGTAAGCCCCCGTCAACAATCGAGTGGGAATAAATCGAGTTGCTTAAAAAAGCCAGTGTTTATGCGGGTTTCAGCGATTTCGATTAGTCTTTTGATAACAAATTGATAACAGTCATAGCAAGTGCCATTATTCTTGTTATCCAGTGGTTTATGGGTAACGGAACAATTAACAGGTGGCTTGCAGACTAAAGTTCGGAGCTTGGCTCTGAACAAATTCAACGAAGATTTGAAAAAGAAGATGAAAATATGACTCAGATGCCGGAACAGGAAGA